>JAEEGL012824114.1_pt1 | contig 50034 bp, 89 predicted proteins | sample 9134231 | NCBI WGS metagenome assembly JAEEGL01 (sample SAMN16246548, study PRJNA631951) | gut metagenome | biome: gut microbiome; feature: rumen; material: fiber-attached | host: Bos | place: Iran: Karaj | collected 2018-10 | reverse complement strand
CTGTTCTTCGCTGGAAAACATCAATATGCCGAATTTGTCTTCGATCCCCTCAAATGGATTTAGCGCGACTAAAATCCCGGCGGCTTTTTGGCCCGGAAAAAAAGCCGGAATGAATGCATTCCTAAATTGCAAATCATTGGCCACAGCCGTCGTCGGGACTACAGATTATGCTAGTACATTTAGTGGGTGTACTGCTCTGACAGCAGTCGACTTAACCAATAACAGCGGCAAAATAGTGAGCAACTGCTTTGCGAACGATGCTCTTCTCACGACCCTTGTTATTCGCGGAACGAGCAGGTTCACGCTCGACAACATAGCCGCGTTCAATGGCACGCCGTTTAGGAGCGGCGGTACCGGCGGCACAATCTACATTCGCAAATCGCTTTACGACCATTTGGGCGATGGCTCGTCTCTGGACTACAAAGCCGCCACCAACTGGAGCACCATTGACGGCTACGGCACAATCACATGGGCGCAGATCGAGGGCAGTGCTTACGAAAATGCCTATGTGGACGGTACGCCGATGCCGACATCGTGAGGAGGCAGACATGATTATCTCTGAAACATTTGAACTGAACGGCGTCGCCCACGTCCGTCATTATTCAGGCGCTGGCCTTATGATCGCCTCTGATGACGGCGTGGAATATGAAGTCGCGGAAGACCTCGCCTCGCTCGGCAAGGTGTACCATGAGACGGAAACGCCCGTCGAGGGTGGCGGGGCTGACGAGCTGCTTGCTATGCTGGAGGCGGCGCTATGATTACACGACAGCAAATGCAGAAAATCATCGACGCGCTGACCCGCATGAGGGAGGCCGCGACGGATGAACAGGCGCTGGATGCGGTCGCGCTCTATCCCGCATGGCGTGATGGCGTGGCCTATGCCGCCGATGAGCGCATCCGCTACGGCGATCAGCTCTACCGCTGCGTCCAAGCGCACACATCCCAAGCGGATTGGACACCGCCCTCCACTCCCGCGCTCTGGACAGAGGTCGCTGCTCCCGGAGAAATCCCCGTGTGGCGACAGCCGACAGGGGCGCAGGATGCTTACAATAAGGGCGACAAGGTGCATTATCCAGATGCTGACGGCGCGGTGTATGTCAGCATCGTGGACAATAACGTATGGGAGCCGGGTGTGTACGGTTGGGAGGTTGCGTGATGCTGAAGGTATTGCAGATCGCACAGAGCGAGGTCGGCTACCACGAACAGGGCGACAACTTCACAAAATTTGCCGAGGAGCTTGACCGCATCCGCTATTTCAACACGCCCAAGCAGAACCTCGCGTGGTGCGCGACTTTCGTCTGTTGGTGCTTCGTGCAGGCCTACGGCGCGGAGGCGGCGCGGCGCGTTCTCTTCCAGCCGGATCGTGACAACTGCGCTGCGGCCTGCTCCTACGCCGCGAACTACTTCAAGCAGCGAGGGCGTTTTGGCCTTTCTCCAAAGATCGGAGCGCAGATTTTCTTCGGGGAGAACGCGAGAGACCACACCGGGCTGGTCTACTCTTACGACGCGGCGAGGGTCTACACTATCGAGGGCAATTCTGACGACCAAGTGGCGCGGCGCAGCTACGACCTGACGAATCCGTGGATCGCGGGCTACGGCTATCCCGACTATGAGAGCCTGCCCAACGGCGGCGAGGCCGAAGGAGATGCCGTCGAGGAGCCGGACGAGGACAAGCCCGTTGACACCGACACCAGCACCATCACGCTTCGGATTCTCCGCGAGGGAGACGAGGGCGAGGACGTGAGAGCCTTGCAGTATCTTCTCAACGGGCGCGGCTTCAAGCCCGGATGGTTCGGCGCGGACGGCGAGTTCGGCGCGGCTACGGAGATGGCCGTCGTCAAGTTCCAGATCTCGCGTGGGCTCGTCGCCGACGGCGAAGTTGGTCACGATACTTGGACGGCGTTAATCAAAGGGTAGGGGAGGGATTTGGTATGAATCCTGCGGTTATCTCGGCAATTATCGCGGCTGTCACGGCGGTGCTCTGCCAGCTCATCGTCAATTGGGGCGCGGCAAGAAAACGAGCTGTTGAAGAGGCGAAGAACGAACAGCGGCTTAAAGACAGGCTCACAAACATCGAGAAGAAGCTGGACGAGCATAACGGCTACGCTGAAAAGCTCGGCGATATTGCCGTGACGCTCGGACAAATCAAAACCGACATCAAGTATCTGAGGGAGGCTACAAAGCCGTGAGAAGATTCGCAACGCCGACGCACACCTTCACGACGGACATTGATTTGACCACTCTCAAGACCCTCTGGCTGTCTTATGTGCAAGGCAACACCATTGTCCGCAAGACACTTGAAGATGTGACGATTTCGGGCGATGGCAACACGGTCTTTTCCGTGACGCTCAGTCAGGAAGAGACGTCTGCGTTCAAGGTCGGCAAAGTAGGAATACAGGCAAGAGGATTGACGCACACAGGCGTTTCGCTTGTCACGGATATTCTCTACGTCCCTGTGGAGCGAGTGCTTGAGGGCGGTGTTATGACTTGAACCTTTCGTTCAGAGGCCAAACAAATTCAACCCTGCACTTCACGGAAGACAGCCCACGGAAACTTGAATTCTTCAAGCGGTCTGGACGCGCTGCAATCGCGGGCGAGGCAATCGCCGGTATCGGCATTGTCAGCGGCACAAACGATGCAGAAGAGTTCAACGTCACGTTCGCTGTCTCCCGGAAGATAGATTCTCTTGAATTTTAGGAGGTAATCACAAATGAGCGTAGAGTACATGGTAGCCCTCGCAACCGTTGTCCTTTCCTGGGTTCTTGGCGTTGTTGCCAAGCGCAGCAAATGGCTGTCCGACAACCTGATCCCGATCCAGAATCTCTGCATCGGCGTGGCAATCGCGCTGATCGAGTGGGGCGTGACAGGGGACTTTTCGGCGGCTGTCGCGTTGTCCGGTCTTCTCGCTGGCGGCGCGTATGATATCGTCCACAACCTCGAAAAACTCCGCGACAACTCCATCTAAGCCATGCCGTCGGATTTCGACTTGATAATCCGCCAGTTCCCGAGGAAGGACATCAAGATATACCCAATCTCTGATGTCCACCTTGGAGCTGCGGAACACATGGCAAGAGAGTGGAGCCTGTTCACGGCGCACTTCCTCGAAGACCCGGACGCTTATATCATTCTCGGCGGCGACCTTTGCAACAACGCCACCAGAAACAGCGTAAGCAACATCTTTGACGAGACGATGCGACCGCGCGAGCAGAAACGCCAGATGGTCGAAATGCTGATGCCGCTTCGTGACAGAATCCTCTGCGCGGTCACTGGCAATCATGAGCGGCGCAGCATGAAAGACATCGACGACGACCCGTGCTATGACATCATGTGCAAGCTCGACCTCGAAACGGTCTATAGAGAAAACCTTGCCTTTCTCAAGCTCCAATTCGGCGAAAGAAACGCGGACGGAGAAAGGAATCCGACGTATACTCTTGTTGTCACCCACGGAGCTGGCGGCGGCGCGTTGACTGGCGGCGTGGTCAATCGCGCGGAGCGGTTCGGCTACACCATCGACGGCGCGGATGCGCTGATCCTCGGCCACAGCCATAAGCCGTTCACTACTCAGCCGGGCAAAATCAAGGTAGACCCGTACAACAACAAGGTCACGATAAGGCCGTTCAAGGTCATCTCCATGACATCATGGCTTAACTATGGGGGGTATTCCGCGCAGAAGATGCTTATGCCGACCACGCACGTTAACCAAGTCCTCACTCTTCGCGGTACTCACAAGGAGATGCGCGTTGAAATGTAGGCACACCCCTTAACTATACCCGCAATAGTATAGTCTTTTTCCGGTAAACAAGAGTATATCGTTACGGGTATAGTTTCCGCGCATTATTAGCTCAATGGCAGAGTAGGCGAATGATAATCGTCTGACCGTGGTTCAACTCCACGATGATGCACCACCATGATGCTCCTCCTTTCATATCGGGCACGGGCGTTCGGCTATTAGGATAGCCGTACCGTGAAACAAACGTCGGCGTGCAAATCGCCATCCCCCTTGACAGAACCAGACAGCATAGGCACACGGGAGCAAGCGCAACGTCTGGTCTTTTGAAAAGGATAGAATCTCTTCCTTTGCGGAGTGGGAATACAGAGTTAAGCCGGCTGTGTTTTTGCTCTATTTTGTGAGTTGTCCCGGAGGCGCGGAGAGTGTGGGCGGTGGCTACGTTACCGTGCTCTTCGCGCCGCTCTTTTTGCCCTTAAAAGTTCAGGATTTAGTCACCCATTAGTCACCCATAACAGCCATTAACAGGGCATAACAGAATACAACATTTTGGTGCATACGGCAAAACGAGACTGAAAACATCTTGCTTTAGAAAAGTGCCAAAAACAAAGAAAAAGCCTTGAAAAGCGAACTTTTCAAGGCTTGAATGTTCTGGAGCTGCTGGGCAGATTCGAACTGCCGACCTCATCCTTACCAAGAATTAAAAAAGTCAGTGATTACGCGGGATATTCACTATTGGTCACCCATTTTTCACCCACTCGTCCAACTTCTTTGTAGAAACTTTTCGGCGGGATTCGTGGATGTGGGTATAAATGCCGAGGGTCGTATCTACTGAGGCATGGCCGAGAAGATGCTGCGTGTCGGAGGGTTCTAGCCCCGCGTCAAGGCAGATGGACGCGAACTCGTGGCGCAACTGATGGGGCGTGATGCGGTTCTTCTGGATGCGGGTTCTATAGGTGCGGTTGTTGGATTCGGTGTGATGTTCTTCGTATTCTATGTCACAAAGGCCGGCTTCGCGGCAGTAGGCATCCCAACGGTGACGGAACTCAATTTGCGAGAGAGGGGTCTTGCCTCCGTCAGCGGAGAACAGATAGCCTTTCCACTTCTTCGGCAGCTTGTTCTTCAACGGCGTTAGAATCATTATGGTTCTGACGCTGTTTTTCGTTTTAGTCTCTTTTATTACCGGCTTGTTGCTCTGCCACGAAAGGGACTTGGTTATGCTGATCTCGTTCTCTTTCATGTTGAAGTCGGAGAACTGCAAGGCGAGGGCTTCGCCTTTCCGCAGGCCGGTGTAAAGCAGAAGATACGCAAACAAGCCAAAGGGAATGTCCGCGCTTTCCCGTATGCGGTCAACGTCGGGTTTCTCAGCCAGCCCCCTGTGACCGTTCTCAACGCCGGACGGAATCTTCACGCTCGTTGTCGGGTTGGAAGTGATAGGACTTCCGGGAAGTGTGATGTAATAGTCATAGAGCATTGACAGCACGGAGAGAGGCCGCTGTACCGTTGACCGCTTATATCCCTTTGAAGCCAAGTTTTTAACGAACGCTTGTATCTGCGCGGGGGACAGCTCTTTCATGCGAATATCCCCGAACGCATCAGTAAGCCGCTTGACGGGTTTCTTGTACCCTTCAAGTGTCTTAAATGTCACTTCGTTCTCTTTCACTTTCTGCCATTCGTCCAGAGCTTCGGCAATCGTAACGCCCTTATCCTCCAGAACATGGTAGTCCACCAGTTTCTTTTTGAGAGCGGCTTTCGTCTTTGCGGTGAAGGTCTTCCGCTTGCCGTCAATATTTACTTTCTCCACCCACAGACCGCGAGATTCCAGATAGTACATCAGTAATACCTCGGCTTTGGCAATCTGATCGGGAGAAGCACCCGCCCGAAACATTCAAGGTGCATATCTCTCGTGACAACCTTATTCGCGTCCTGCCTCTTGGGATTGGCAGAGAGCAAATAGCACTGCCCCCCGTAGCCTGGGCAGAACTGCTTGCAGAACACTTCTCCGTCAAGGAAGAAGATACCCGGCTCGAAGTCCCGAAGCTCAATAGTCCGCTGTACATACACAGTCTGTCCGTCCAAGATGTACGGCTCCATGCTGTCACCGTCAATGTCCACGCAGAAGTCTGCCCCGCCCGGCGCGTTGTCTGGCAAGTCTATAATTTCATAATCTTCGCCCTCGACAGGGGAAATATACCCTGCCGCCGCCCGGTTCAGATAATGCCGAATCTTCGGTTTTGGCAGCTCGACTATGTTACCATATTTATCTTGTGAGAGAAGCCTATGCCCGAAGTCCACATAGGTTGCCTTGTCTTCGGTATCCATTTTCTGATACAGCACCCCTGCCGGATTCTCGGCGGGGGGCTTTTCTTTTTCCGGGACAATCCTCTCCGCGCCGCCCATAAGCTCGGTGACGCTGATCCCGAAATAGTCAGCAATCCGCATTGCCAACTCCGGCCTCGGCTTCGCTCCGTTTCTCTTCCACCCGGACACTGTTGACCTATTAAAGCCCAACTCATCGGCCAAAGAGGAGGGGGACTTGCCTTTCTCGCGGCATAGCCTTTCATAATTATCATAAAAACTCACAAAACATCACCACCCCTTTTGTGGAAATCGTCAAATCTCGTTTTTTTTTGTATGTTTTTGTTGACTTCTGATGATTTTCGATTATAATAGTTTATGTCAGGAGGCAACAGAAACCCGACCCCGGCAAAACGGAGCGGGGCGAATTGAAAATTGATATTCGGTTGACCTGCATCACCATTGTAAACAAATTGCAACAATTTATCAATTCGCAAAATCAACAAACTCAACAATCCAAAACTGTGCATCATGCGAAAGGAGTGTATGCCGATGAAAATTCTCACTCCACTCAAAGCGATCCGCGCAAAGTGTATCGACTGTATGTGCGGACAGAGGGTCGAAGTCAAGCTCTGCCCTTGCAAGGACTGTTCCCTGTGGCCTTACCGCTTCGGGAAACGTCCCAAGACGGCAGGAATTGATTCTGAGCCAGAAAACCCCGACCTATCTAACGGTTTTGAAGAGGACGATGATTGAGCCGAGTGTTCATATGGGTAAACACAGGCGTTCAAAAACAGCGAGATAGGTCACCAAAATTGAAAGGAGAAGTCAATGGGCAAAAACGGCAAGACCGTGGCGGTAGACCACGGCGAACTCAAAAAGTGGGCAGTAGGTACGGGCAAGACCCTCTCCGAGCTTTCCCGGCAGCTTGGCAGGGGCGACGCCTACCTGTCAAACCTCATCACGCACGAAAAGCTGATGAGCGACATCAGCTACAAGTTCCTTCTCAGCCAGTTTAATCTGCCGGAGGGCAGCTTTATCCCAAAGCCGAAGAAGGTAGAACCCCCGAAGCCCGCGCCGACTGTTATCCCGGACGCGAGCGCGGAGCAGGGGTGGCAGACGCGGATCAAGGTCACGCCCGACCGACTGGAAATGACGGTCTATTTCAACGGCCTTGAGGAGATCACCGGGTACAGCTACATCAAGGGGAACCGGGAAATCGACTTGTTCCAGGCAATCAGCTACGCCTCGCATATGTGCTACAAGCTGGCAGAACAGCGGATGCTCAAAGCCGGCGGTAAGCGAAAGTGAGGGGGCGCAATGGACGAAGCGAAATACCGCGCCAATCTCGAAGCCATCCTCGCCTTTACGGGCGGTAAGCATTGGCTGAAACAGAAACAAGTGGCGGACTATCTCGGCGTCAGCCGCCAGACCGCGAGTCGGCGGTACGGGCCCGGCATCTCGGCAGAGACCCTCGCGCGCGAGCTTGCCGCTGACGAGCAGTAAGAAAGCCCCGCATCGGGTAGCAGCCGATACGAGGCAAGCGCAGAGGTCTAACGCACCTCTGATTATAACACAAGGAGCGTGAAAACGCAATGGAAGATTCGCTCATTTCGTGGGTGATTCTCACAGCCGTGGTGTTCTACTTCATAATAAAACTATTTTCGGAGGGATTAAAGCATGACAACGGATTTTTCGCCATCGGCAACTATGAAAACGATTGGGGTCGGCGTTGATCGCTACAACGAGCTGATCCGCAAGGAACGCGACCTCGCCATCCTGCACGACCTTCTGTTCGACAACAGCAAGCTCGACTACCTTGGCCGCAACCTCGACTTTCACGGCTGCGTGATCCCGCTTGAGAGCGTTATCCCTGCGCTCTGGCCTATCGACTCCGCGCTGGCAATCGACCGCCTTACGCAGATTGCTCTCGACAACAAGGGGGCGGGCAAGTGATTCCCGACGATCCTATCATCCGCTCCATTGAGCGGACTGGCTACCCCCCTTGGATTGACCCCGATTGGACGGATTGGGAAGAAGACGAAGACCCTGACGGCGGCGTGTTCGACCCCGACGAGGAGGATTATGAGCATGACGCTTGACACAGGCGTCAGCGGGTACGTCCACGCCCGCGCATCGGTAGACGTTTACTTCCCCATCGACCGCAAGGGGAACGCGGTCGTGTGCTGTACTCAATGCGATCAGTATGTGAGCAGCACACGCCGCTGCGGTCTGACGCACAAGGTGTGCGAGTTCCCGGAAAAATACGTATCGGGCTATTGCCCGTTGGAAATCGTGGAGGAGGACACGAATGAATGAGAACAACTACTTCTCCTCGCTGAACGCCATTGACGTTTCAAGCAAGACGGAGAAAAAGAACGGCCTCACTTACCTCTCTTGGGCGTGGGCATGGGGCGAATTAAAGAAGCGCTATCCCGACGCAACGTATACGGTCTATGAGAACCGCGACGGGTGGAACTACTTTACGGACGGCAATACCTGTTGGGTGAAGACCGGCGTGACGGTCAGCGGGATCGAGCACATCGAGTACCTACCTGTGATGGACTTCCGCAATGCGTCCATTCGCGCCGACAAGGTTACGAGCTTCGACGTGAACAAAGCCATCCAGCGTTCCTTGACGAAAGCTGTTGCCCGCCACGGCCTCGGCCTTTACATCTACGCAGGGGAAGACCTGCCCGAAGATGCGGAAGAACCGAAAGACGCCGATGACCCCCGCACGCTGAAAGCCGCGCCGCCTCCGAAGTCCGCGCCCAAGCCCCCGAAACCGCAGAGCGCGCCGACACAGCCGGCACAGTTCAAGTGCGAGGCTTGCGGGGCTGTGCTAAAACCCTACATCAGCCCCAAGACGAACGAAGAGATTCCTGTTCGCCGCCACGCCGAGACTTCCATGAAGAAGTTCGGCAAGGTGCTCTGCCTTGACTGCATCGGCAAGGAGAAAGCCAATGGCTAAATCCAAGATCAAACAGGTCAAGGAGCATTTGGAGCGCGAGGGGAGAATCACTCCCCTCCAGGCTCTCCGTCTCTACGGCTGCTACAGGCTTTCGGACGCGATTTACAAGCTCCGCAAGCGTGGCATGGACATCACAACGGAAGAAGCGCAGGACGGCGGCAACTATGCCGTGTACACGTTCCTGCCGTACTGAAAGGAAGGGAACGCATTGACACTTGAAGAAAGACTCCGGGAGCTGCCGGAAGACCTGACCGTAAGCATTGGGGCGACGACCGCCTTTATCTGGATCGGCGCGGCGAAAGACGCGATTGCGGCGATGAAGGCCGCGACTGTCGAGTATCATCAGCGCAACGTCCGCGCGCTCAAAGCGTCCATTGAAGCCTACTTAGGGCATATCAACACCCTTAATACCAAACGAGTGAAGCTGCACAAGGCTTACGCAAACTTCCTCGGAGGTGCCATGATCGACGGTGTTCTTGCGGCTTCGGAAGAATACAAGGTCTGCCAGACGAACATGAGCGAAACTCGCCGCCTTATGAAAGACCGCGAGAAACGCGCTATGAACTTCACGCCTTTCCTGTGGCGCGAGGTCGTGGAAGAGTACGAAAAGACCGCCGTTGATGCTGGATTGTGTATCAGCATCGAGGGCGAAGAAGAGGGCGATTTCTGGTTCAAAGGCGACGATACCAAAGTCAAAGTTAGGGAGGAGTAAATCATGCTCAATCAAATCGTTCTTCAAGGGCGGCTCACGGGAGATCCGGAGCTGAAGACCACGCCCAACGGCACCAACGTCTGCTCGTTCACTATCGCGGTTGACCGCGACTTCCAGAGCGGCGAGAAGCAGACCGACTTCATCCCCTGCACCGCATGGCGGCAGACGGGCGAGTTTATCAGTAAATACTTTCACAAGGGCGGTCTGATCCTTGTGACCGGCTCGCTGCAATCCCGCAAGTGGCAGGACAAGAACGGCAACAGCCGCGTTTCGTGGGACGTTATCGTCGAACGCGCACACTTCTGCGGCGCGAAGGAGAAGACCGCCGACAACACCTACGGAGCTGCGAAGGGCGTAAACGTCGTGTTCGACGAAGACCCGGACGGCGCGGACGATGATATTCCGTTCTGATGATCTACTCGTTTGAAAGCTCCATAGCGGCCAAGTACGGCGTTGACGAGGCAATCATGCTCCAACACATTTACTTCTGGGTCGCTCACAATCGGGCGAACGGTTTGAACGAGCACGACGGCAAGTTCTGGACGTTCAACTCGAAGAAAGCGTTTGCGGAACTGTTTCCTTTCTGGTCGGTTCGTTCTATCGAACGCATCTTGAAGAATCTCGTGGACAACGGCTTGATTCTGACGGGGAATTTCAACGAGACGGCATACGACCGGACTACGTGGTACACGCTCACAAGCGATGCGCTTTTGGTGATGGATTGCACCATACCACGGAACCGTGAAATGCATACCACGAAACCGTGGAATGGAAACCACGAAACCGTGGAATCGATACCACCGAACCGTGGAACCAATACCAGATATAAACCAGATATAAAACCAGATAATAAACCAGATATACTTATCCCCCCTCCCCCTTCTCAGCGTGAAAGCGACTTCGAGCGGTTCTGGTGCGCGTATCCGAAGCACATAGCCAAGCAGCAATGCCAGCGAGCGTGGAACGCAGCGAAGCCGCCCATCGACCTTGTGCTCACGCGCATAGCCGAGTGGAAGACGTCGCGGCAATGGAAGGAAGCCTCCGGGCAGTTCATCCCGCACCCGCTGACATGGATTCGTCGGCGGGGGTGGGAAGAAGAAGTACCCGAGCAGGCCGAACGAGGGGTTAAGCCGAAGTCAGAGCGGCTTGACGATCTGGACGATATCTTCTAAGGGGTGGAGGCAAGCATGAACGTAGAAGCGTTTATAGACGAGCTGATAGCGAAAGCGGCGAAGTCTATTGCAGCCGAAGAGGGTGACTACATAGGCGAGGACGGATTGCTGTACTGCCACAAGTGCAACACGCCCAAGCAGACGCGCATCGATATAAACGGCCACCAGAAACTTGCCTCCTGTCTCTGCAAGTGCGCGGCAGATGCGTACGAGCGGGAGAAAGAAGCAGATGAGGCGCGGCGATTCGCGGAGAGGGTCGGACGGATGCGGGAGGCAGGATTCCCGGACAGGCAGATGGCAGACTGGACGTTCGCCAACGATGACGGCGGGAATCCTCGGCTTATGGGGATAGCCCACAGATTCGTTGACAATTTCCAGAAGTTCCGCGCTGACGGCAAGGGCTTACTGCTCTACGGAACGGTTGGCACAGGCAAGAGCTACGCTGCCGGGTGCATAGCCAACGCGCTGATAGACAAGGGAACTCCGGCACTTATGACAAATTTCTCACGCATCGTAAACACCTTGTCCGGGATGTGGGACGGCAAACAGGAGTACCTGGACAGCCTGCGGCAGTTCCCCCTGCTTATCATCGACGATCTGGGCGCGGAGCGGGACACGGAGTTTGTCAACGAGACTGTCGAAGCGGTGATAGACGCACGCTGCCGCTCCAAGCTCCCGCTCATCGTCACGACCAACCTCACGGCAGAACAGCTCAAGAACACGGAAGACTTGCGGCACGAGCGGGCATACTCCCGCATCATGGAGATGTGCATACCGATCGAGTGCAAGGGCTATGACCGCCGCCGCAAGAAGCTGAAGAAGGACTACCGGGAATATGCGGACATTCTCGGCATCACGAAGGAGGAATAAGATGCTCATTATCGAAGAGAGTGGGGGGACGAAATATTCCCTCGCACACGGCAGAGAGAAGCTGTACCACCTCATCAACCTCGACATGGAAACGGAGGAAACCGTGTACGAGCTTGAGAACGCGACTTGGCGGCAAATCCTCACCTACCTCGATGTGCAGGGGGGTGACAAGTTCTGAACAACGACGAGTAGCAAAGCATTGGGATGGACATACAGAAGCAGATGTAACAAGACTGTTGTCGCTCCAACAGCCGCCGAAGGAGGAGTGAGCATGAGCATACTGTTTGAATTTGCCGTCCTATTTCTCCTCTTTCACAACGGCTATGTGCTTGAGAAAATCTTGGAGGAGATGAAGAAATGAGCGGAATCTATATCAAGGGCATGGAGATGCCGAAGAACTGCGATGATTGTCACTTTGACTTTGACTGTCCTTATGATGAAAGTCAAGACGGCTACAAGATGATGGGCGGAAGGCCGCGCAAATGCCCGCTCATCCCCGTCCCGCCGCATGGGGATTTGGTGGACAGAGCTGAAATGCGTGAGATTGCAATTTCTCTGCTCGACAAAGCGGTAACAGACCAAGAAGCAAACGCCATACGGGAAATGTGGTCTCACTTGGGGCAGCTGCCGGTATACATCCCGGCAGAGGAGGACGAGGCATGATTGTTTTTGACGGATACAGCCTGTCGTATGAAAAGGGTAAGAACAGAGTCCTTATCCATCTTCCGCAGACTGTTTTTACACCGACCAACTCGATAGAGCCTGTCGTTGACCGCAAGCTGGATGTTGAAGAAAAAGACCTTGCTATTATCCTTTGCGTTTTGATGGCGATTTTTAGAAAGGAAGGCGAAACATGAGCAAAGCGAGGTATGAGCGCGGAGAACAAATCATTTCCATTGCTCAATTTGAAGCGTCCAAAAGCCAATGGTTTAAGTGGCGCGGCAAAACAACTCACAGGTCTTGGCTTATGTCTCTCCAATACAGAACGCTGAAAAATGTTATCGACGGCGGCGTTTTGTATGAGGCGAAACTAAAAACGAAGGAGGGCGAGTGATGGACGACTACACCACCGAAACCATCAAACGCTGCGCCGAGATCAATGGCCCGTGCTGGGAATGTGAGGCGCGGGGAGACTGCAAACTGTTGGAGGACGTTGCCGATGACCCGTGACGTTCTGCTTGAGGACGCGCAGCGCATGGAGGACGTTTGCTGTGCGCTTGTAAACCGCCAAGACATTGGCTTTGACGCTTGTTTGGATGAATTGGAGGAACTGAATGGCAAGCATTGACGAAACCGCCCGAATCGTGGGCGAACAGGCGACCGACAGGATGGACAGGCTCTACCAGGAGCATTGCGTACAATGCGAGCACGAGAAACGCTGTCACGAAGACTGCGTGATGTGTGACGAGATGCTTACGGAAACGGAGGGGTTATATGGCGAAGATTCCTGATAAACCGTTCAACGCATGGCTTGAGGCCGTCATACACGATGTGTACGACCTTAACCCGCAGACAATCGCGTTCGCGTCCAAGCTGGAAGACGGCAGCGTATACACCGCCTACTACATGGCAAACGCGACAGACAAGACCGTACTCGCGCACAACATCTACACCGACGCGATCCTCGATGTTATCACAGCCAACGCCGATGTTATCAAGGCGGCAATCGACGAGCTTGAAGAGGAGGGCGAGGAAGATGATTAGTTTTCTGATCGGCAGCTTCTTCGGGTGCGCTGTCGGCATCGTGACGATGTGCTTCGCTGTCGTTGCCCATAGTGAAGACGATGATCGAGAGCCTTAAACACGACTTGGCAAACGTCGAAGAGGTGCTTGAGCGTACCGCAGACCGCGTTGATCTCTGGCAAGACCGCTGCGTTTACGCTCTTGCCCTCGCAATCTTCCACGTTATTCAGTACATTTTGCGAAAGGAGAAGCACAGTCATGGCGAGAAATAACGCCTATCTCGCACGACAGAAAGCCGCTTTAGACGAGCACGTCCAAAGGTCGAGGCGGTACACGATCCAGCAATGCTGCGACTTCATGCTCCTTGCGGCGGCGAAGGAGTTCGGCTTCGGCTCGGAGCGGTTGAAGCGGCTCATGGATGCCTGGGTGGAGCAGTTCAACGAGTACGCGGATATGCTGACGGAAGACATACCCGGTGACAAGGACTTTGAGTACACCAAGTCCGTGGTAGACCGCAGGCTCAAAGCCGCTTGCGGGGACTGGTTTCAAGACTGGAGCGTGAGGTACGGCATATGACAAACAGGGAGCTACAGCTTGAAGTTGACCGCCTCCAGAAAGAGGTTGGGGAATTGAAATACTCGCACTTCTTCGACCAACAGGAAAAGGTCAGACTTCGCAGACAGGTACAGGCTTTAGAGGAGGAATTAGAAAAGTATGGACGAGGTTCTATACACCGCAACTATCCACGGACAGCCAATCACCAAAAAGAACTCACAGCGCATCGTGACGATCCACAACAAGCCCCGCATCATTCCGTCCAAGGCGTACAAGGACTATGAGTATGCCGCAAGCGTGGAACTCGGTATTACACAGCGGCTCGGCTACACCATCAACGAGCCTGTAAACGTGCAATGCACTTACTACATGGGCACAAAGCGCAAAGCGGACTTGACGAATCTGCTTGAAGCAACGGACGATGTGCTTGTCAGAGCGGGGATCTTGTACGATGACAACTACGGCGTTATCCAGTCGCATGACGGGAGCCGGGTGCTGATAGACAGGGAGAACCCGCGAGTGGAAATCGTCATAACGAGGAGGGTATAGACGTGGAATACTGGCGAAAGATGCTCAAGCTGAAACTGCGGTACTTCGTCTTGAAGCGCGGCATTTCCTACTCGGAGCTTGAGACTGTATGCGGCGCAGATCACACGACGGTCTGCACATGGATGTCGATGAAGCAGCCGACAGTTCCGGGAATCGGCTATTTCCTCAACATCTGCTCCTACTACGATGTAGAACCGAACTGGCTGCTGAACTACGACCGCGATGACGAGTTCAGCGAGTGGTTGAAGGAGGTGAGAGACAATGAAGGCAATCTGGGAGATCAAGAAACTTGAGCCGCGCATTGACGAACTTGTCAAACGGGTCGATGCCCTTGAGAAAGAGGTTGCGGAACTCAAGAAGAAACCCACTGCGAGAGTAACCAACAAAGCCAAGACGCTGAAAGGAGACGATTAAGTGAACATCGAACGCATTGTAACAGTCACGGTTGTCACGGACAACGGAAACGTCATCAACGAGAACGACCTGCTCATGTTCCTGTTTGACGGCAAGACCCGCGTTGCGAGGTTCGTATGCCTTGACAAGCGGTCGCGCGTCGTGCTGACGGACTACCTTTCGGGAGAGGAATACTCCTGTATGCCGCAGAGCATGAGCAGAGTGGAGCGAATCTCCGACATTCCATTCTCATGATGACCCCGGAAGAACGCGCCGCCTGCGCCAGATGGAGGGCGCGGCAGTACCCGGAACATTACGCACATATGCGGCGCGTGGCGTATTTCCGCAAGAGAGGCGCGGCTGATCCCGTCCAAGCCGCCATAGACGCAAAGGCAAAGGCCGATGCGTACAAGGCGCAGATGGAGGCAGAGAAAGACAACTTTGAACTCCACATGGAGCGGATCATGCGCGAAGCCAATGAGCGCGACAGGCGCAACAGGGAGAAATACCTTGAGCGCAAGCGGCTCAAGAAACTCCAAAAGCAGAACGAAGCCTACCTTGCCTACATGAAGCGCGAACTTGAGGGCGAGGAAAGCGAATAAAAAAAGACCCCCCCTCCCGCCGCCGGCAGCAATCGGTAGCGAGAGGGGGTTGTTATTTTCAATTCTAAGCCGAGAAACAGCGAGATTTAAGGGGGTTTTGGCGCGTCAAATAGTTGGGGAGGGTAATTATACTACCCCCACCTTGAAGTGCGCTAATACGCGCTAATTACACTTGCGGCGCAATAAAAAAAGACCCCCCCTCCCCGCGATGGGGGAGAGGGGTGTTAGGGGTCACAGCACGGGCTGTGGGAAGTAGCTTCGTGTCTCGCGGTTGTAGTGCATGAGGTAGAGCGGGATCTTCCGCGTGTGGCAAGCGTTGATGACGGAGACAAGGGCGGCGGTCAAGCCTGTCACATAGACAGTCAGAGAATCGGGGTTGTGCTTGTCGAGCCAGGCAGCTACCCGGCTGTCCATGCGGTGTACGTCCGTCACATCGGCTATGTCGCACTCCCAAATGTACTCGGTCACTTCGGGCGGGAGTCTGTGTCTCCCACGGATCAGCCCAACAATCATGCGTCGATTACCTCCTGCAAACTGTCAATGATTTCCTCGATGCTGCTCACGCACTCTTCCATGCTGTCGCAAGCCTCGTCCATCTGCTCATAGCGTTCGGACTCCTGCAAACTCTCGGGTACATTATCCCGCGCTTCGGCTTCCTCGTCAAGTACCATCTGCAAATCTTCGTTGATTGCGGATAGCTTGTCGATGATCCCGGCCAGGGTCTTTCTGCGGACTTTGTTCATGTACTCACCCCACTCTCTCGCGCACAACGGAAGCCGGGACAACATAGCCCCGGCTTCTCGCGTTCTTGATACACTCGGCCTTGGTCTTCCCCTGCGCCACACACGCGCCCCAACGGGTCATGGCGCAGTAGCTGACGATAGGCTCGCTGCACCACCATCCGGTCGCGCCGCGCTTGATTTCATACACTTTCTCTTTCATGCTCACACCCCCTTACTTGTAGCCTGTGTGCTGTGATTATGCTCACACATTGTTTGCCAGAAAGAACAGGCAGCTTCTCATGTCTGCATACTTAACTTCCAGCCGCTTGTGTTCTGCCATGCCGTAGCCGCATTCCCGCAATCCCCATGTGTGACGGTAAATCCAGAAGGGATTCACTTTGTCATCCTCATGGTGAATTACAGAAAACTTTCTGCCATTAGCACACATCTTAAGCACTTGAGTGGTTTTCGCCATTGTTCACACCTCCAGAAGAGCATTCCAGATGACGCAGTATTCTTCGTACGAATCGCCGAAAATATTTGCCGCATCGTTTTTGAACATTGCCTCATCGTCATCAGTGATCCGCTCACCGCACTGCTCATAGTATGCGCGGCGCTGCCGAACGTAGTAAATCGCATCGTCTATTTTTGCCATTTGTGATTTCCCCTTTCAAATTTTGTCGGATGACAGCATCCGTCCAAACCCACAGAAGCGTGTCTGTGGGCTTGTGCTGATGCTCTCAGCAGTCACGGCTGAACAACTGCGCGTTGATGAACTTGCGAAGCACCCACACCGTGTGGAGAGAATCGCGGACTTGAACATACGGGGCGAAGATGTCTCCCCGGTCGGTCATAGGCCGGGAAGACACATCGTGCCGCTTGCAGTTAAGGCGGTAGTCGTGGGTGTTGGAGTGGAAGTACCACTCCCCAGAACTGGAAGAGAACCCGTCCTGCTCCAGAAACTTCCTCGCGTCTGCCATGCTTCTGATCTTGAACCCGCCCGGGTACATCCGGATGCAAGCAATCCTCTTGATCATGTCAGCCATTGTTTTCCCCTTTCAAATTTTGTGCCTTTCGGCATGGAATAGGGCTTTTTTACAGAAAACCCTTTAGAAAACTGTTCGGCTGCAGAAAGTCAACCGATTTGGTATAGCTCATCATAGCCGGATTCTTCACACCAATCACACTTTGAGTTGATTCCATCGGTTTCATCAACCCAAAGCAGAACGGCACGTTGCCGTCCCTCATGTGCCTCTATTGCTTGAATGCAATATTTGCAAACGCATAGTTTGTTATAGTCCCTTTCGGCATAGTAATCCATTAATTTTCTTCCCCTTTTCAATATTTTTGATCGCTTTTCGGCAATCATACAGAAACACAAGTTTTCTTGTGTCCCTGTATCAGCGCCGAAACGCTGATTGTTTATGCGAACACCCCTTTCCAGATTTCTTCTGCCATTGCACCCTTGCTGTCTCCGGTCACGCAGAAGTAGCGACCGTTGATGTCGGTATCGTTCGGGAACAGCCCGATGTAGCTCTCCCTGTCTCCGCAGGGGCTTTCGAGGACGAAGAACCGGGCGTGATCCCACCCGCAATCTGCCATCTTGATAGACGGCGTGAGGTAGTGCGCCACATACTCCGCACAGGCTTTCTCCCACTCGCTCATAGCGTTGTCGTTGACTTTCTTATAGCCACGATCCTTGAGCTGCCACGACCAGTAATAACTCATGCTCACACCCCCCTTACTTGTAGTCCGAGTAGTCGTTCGGCTCGTTGTAAAGCTCAATGTTGATGTTCGTCCGAGCCTTGGCGAACAGCTCCACGATTTTCGCAGTCCGCTTGTACGCGGTGTTCAGACGGAACAGCGCGAACCCCACGCCGTTGTAGAGGTTGTCCTTGCTGTACCCCTGCTTGGCGTTGAGGCCGAGCATATTCTTGAAGTGCTGCTCGTCAACCGCGAAGTCAACGAGCTGATACTGATTATCGAACTCATGCACGACGATGAACAGGGCGTTGCCGGCGTAGATGTTGAACACATCGCCTTTCTCCGTCTTGACCTCGCCCAGCTTGTCTTCCCAATGCCAGTTCAAACTCATGTTGTTTCTCCTTTCACCAATCGTCACCGTCTCTCCAAGTAGACGGATGGTTTAATTCTTGACCGAACAGGTTGTACCACCGCTTGCAGCGGGGACACTCGCAAGCACCGAGGTATTCGTCCCACAGAACCAGTCGCTCCCCGCACTCGCACACACCTTGCGGACACTCGCGGATATGGCGGGTGAACTTCTCAAGACCGTTGAACCAGAAGGGGAACTCTTCGGGGTGCGCCATGCACCACTCATAGTTCTTCTTGGCCGCATCGGTCAGATCCGGCAGGAGCTTCTTGTTCTCGTCACAGGGGAACGAGAAACCGGAGCCGGAGTCGCGGTAGAACACGATGTTGTAGTCCGTGATTTCGTAGTAGCTTGACGGATAGAACTCTTTGAGCATGAACAGCCCTCCTCTCTCATGCTACAAGGAATCGCCGCGCCGTGGTGGTCTTGATGAACTTCGCGTAGGTCACGGGATCGGCCTTCTTGAAACTCGCGCTGTCAAAGCGGGACGAAGTGACGCTGTGCCAGGTAACTTTTGCGGTCGAGCCGATGTACTCCTCCAAGCCCTCGGCGGTCATATCGGCCTTGATGGAGTTCTCCAACGCGGTGATTTCCTTGTCGAGTTCGTCCCGCATCAGACGCAGGGATTTGAGGTCAACGATTTTCTTGTCTACCATGTTCAACCCTCCCAAAGTTTGTTGATGATGTTGTCGGTTTCCATTCTCTGCGCCACAGGGATGTCTGGCGTCTTGAGGAATCCATAGCCGATGCGCGGCAGCTTCTCCGCGCCGGGTCTGCCGATAAGCTGATTGCTGTCCACCGCCTTGGCTTGACGCAAGCACACGATGTTGTCAAGGTTGATGATGACGGAGCGGGGGATAACATCTGCCGTTGCTCTCTGCGTACAGAGAACAAGCCAGAACCTTGCCGCTCTTCCCAACATGGACAGGCGCGACAGCACTCTTGTTGCCTCGCGCTTGTTCTGGATGAACAGGTCGGCAGATTCGTCGAGGAAGATGAACCGATCCTTGCCGTCCCACATCTTGAGCTTGCGCTCTATCATTTCGTTGTAGCGGTTCTCCATCTCATAGCACTGGTTGTCCAGTTCCATGAGGATGCTGTCCATGTAATCCGCGTAGCAGATAACGCTCGGGTTCTCGGCGTACTCTCGCAGCTCGACCATCTTGGGGTCAAGCAGGACTACCTCTGCGTTCTTCGCCAACGCCATCTCTACGAACTTGTGCTCGGTGTAGGACTTGCCGGAACCGGCAACACCGGCTATCAGCGTGTGACCTCTCATGCGGTTTCCCCCTTTTCCTCGTTGATGCTGTCGCGGCAGATGCTTACTGCCCATGCGTAGATATCGTCCCACGACATATCGACGAACCCGACCTCAAGCTCCGGCAGGGTGTAGCGGTGGCGGTAGACGCACAGACCGTCACGGTAGATGGTTTCCTCATTGCGAACAAAGTCGATGCTGACCTCGACGTCGTGCTCGCAGTCATCATCGTCGAATGACGAGTAGAGGATACCCAAGTCGGAGTAGCCGTAGATTGCGTCCTCAAACGCGGCCTCGACTTCCTCGCGGTCAAGGCCGTACTCGGCTGTGCAGAAGTCGATATACCACTTGCGGAATTTATCGCTGACCATTATGCAGTCTCCTTTCTGACGCGCCGCTTCACCAGACGGTAAGGCGCGGTATCGTTTTGCAGGTACGAGCGCAGGCACTCGCGCCCCTCCTGCTTTGTCTGCGCTTCGTACACATCTTCCCATCCGTAGTAGGGAGTGTAGAAGCCCTGTACTACCCACACATCGTAGGTTTTTCTGACATAGCTCATGCTGCTTTCTTCGCCGCCTTTCTGTTGAGCATCTGGATAAACTCATCACGGAACGCGACCACTTCCTCAACGGGTGAGCAGTTGTGCGCGCCGCGAAGCTGAACGATCCTGCCGTCACGCAGCTCCATCGTGTAGTACGGAGCATCGGGGTCGCTCTCCCTGCGGATGAACAGGATCAGCGTCTTGCCGCTTGCCATGCGGTCGGCATAGGTAGCGACACAATGGTGGAGGGCTGCACCCTCTTTGCGAAGCTCGGTAGCGGACGCAGCCACGCGGATGAACAGGCCGTTGCTGTGCATGGAAAACGCGGGGTTGGTGAGCTGTTCGACGATGTGACGGATGCTGTCGTTGTTCTTCTGGTCGATAGCGGCGTAGTGCTCGGCCATGAGCCGGTCATGCGCTTTCCAGAAGTTTTTCGGGAACAGGTAATACCTGTCGTGCAGGTCATAGCCAAGGGATTCGAGCCAACCGATGTAATCGTTGTAGCTGACAACATCGGTGATGCCCTCAAGGTACTTGATGATGCTCGACAGCGGGGCATACTTGACGAGCTTGAGCACGTTATCCGCAGAGCGGTAGTGCTCCTTGTCGAACTTGACGAGGCTACGCACATCGTCAGCCGAGCAGAGGCCGACCTTGAGAAGCATCTTTAACTCGTCCTCGGTAGGATCGCCCATACCAAGCAGGACTTTGTACTGCGCTTTGGTCACGCCCAGAGCGTCCATGACGTTACGCGCTTCGTTGTTGAGCTTGATGCTCCCATGCGCGGCAGCTCTCGTCAGCCGCTTGAACCCGACCTTGACGAGCAGTTCAAGAGCGGGCTTCTGCCAGTATTCGTACAGCCATGCGTCAACGTGGAAACCGGTGACTGTGCCGTTCTCATTGCGGCCTTCCACATCGAGCAGAGCGTCGATGGGCATATAGTTCCACCGTGTGCCATTGAGGGATTCGGCAAGGTTGCCGTAGACGTAAGGGGTGCGGGGTTCGTAATACTCGGACGAGTAGGAGTTCCACGCCATGCCGCGCTGTCCGTATGGGAGCCAGCGATAGCGGCCGGCATACTGCGGCTGATTGTTGTACCACCACATGAAGCAGCGGCTTCCCTCGCTGTCATGGATCTCGCGGAACTCCTCGGTGGTTTCGACTTCGGGGTGCTCGTAGTCCGACCAATCGCAGACGGTACGGTAGTAGTGGGTGCAGACGTCCTCGCCATCTGGCTGAATCCAGAGCGTCCAGACAATATCGGGGGTGCTATGCCCCTTGCCCTCGGACTTGGCGACTGCCTGCGCTCCGCATTTTGGGCAGGTGGTGGGATTGTTGTGCTTCAAGCCCTTGAACGGCAGGAACGTCTCGTGGCAGTGGGTGCAGTAGGCGTGCTTGTTCTTCTGTGAATAGAACAGGTAGGTGGGCAGCTTGATGCTGTCGAGCAGGTCAGACGGAGCGGCGTTGAACCGCTCCATCTGCTTGTCGATTGCCCTGTACTTTTCCTCGATCTTGGTCATTGCGAATCCCTCCTTTACCAGAGCGTAATCTGGTCATCGCCGCTGCTGACGAAGCGGATGATGTTGCCATCCTGCTTGACGGCGGGCTTCTTCTGCGCCGGCTTCTTCGCGGTCGCGTTCTTCACGGCCTTGTCCTTGTCGAACTTCTTGGCGGCGGGAGCGGCCTTCGGCTTGTCGGGGTACATCTTGCCGTACTCCTCGGCGGTCATGCGGCAGTAGTCCTCTGCCCACTCATAGACCGTCTCGTCGGGAACGCGGCCGTTCTTGTTGCCAAGCAGCTCACGCGCTTTCTCGGTGATGTACTTCTGGCAATTCTCCCACGTCTTGCCCTCGGAATCGGCAAGGAGGCCGGGGTCTTCGGCGCAGCGCTTCTTGAGATGCGCCACGACAGGCGGGAAGAAATACTTGTCTTCGGACTTCCATGTGTTGATGTTGTTCATGCGGTTTTCTCCTCCTTGAAGTAATGTCCGATGTTGTTGTCGAGAGCATCCGCGCCCTCAAAGATGGATGCCAGCTGACGGATCGATCCGTCGAAGATACAGCTGCCATAGAAGCTGCTGGAATCGGCAAGCTCGATACGAACCTGCCCAGGCTCTCTCATGCTAACGATGACAGACCCCTCGTAGGACTGCGCGGAGACGCGGATGCCGCTGTTCGCAGTACCGCGTCTCGTTGCCGGCGTTTGCGCGCAGCCCTCTACCTGTCCGTAGAAGGTTGACATTTTCTCACCTCCTTACGCCGCATACTTGTACCAGTTGGAGTTGCGCTTGCTCCACCGGAAACCTGCGGCCTTGATGCTCTCCTTGTACGGCTTGGTATCGCCGTTAAGGGAAATCTCGCGGCCCTTGCGCTCCATCGTCACGCCCTCGGGGAGATTGTCGAGGTCGATAGGCTCGGCCTCGTAGGTGATTTCCTCCACATCGTTCTCGCCGAAGAAGAACGCGGTCTTGAGGATGAAGTGTTCGCTCTGCTTGGGGTCACCCTCGCGGACTTCACCCGCACCCGCCATCATGCCGTTGAGACGCTCGGCTTCCTCGGCGGTAAACGAACCCTCGTTCTTGACGCGGTGCTTCCAGACCTTCGCGGAGAAGGCGGCCTTCGCGCCCTTCTTGACGCGCAGACCCATCTCCTTCCACGCATCGAACGTGTGGTAGTTGGGCATCGTGCCGTCCGTGAGGAAGTGGAGCACATCGACCGGAGTGAACACACCCGCAGAAGCACCGGCGCACATAATCATCTCGCGGTTGTGCTTGGACTGACCCAGGATCAGGAGCATGGACTCCATGTACTCGGCGGCGTTCTCGTCGTTGATGTCGGCAAGGTTGATGACAACAGGCTCGGCCTTTTCCTCGGCCTTTTCCTCGACAACAGGCTCGGCCTTGGACTTCTCCTGCTTCTTGGGAGCGGGCTTCTTCTCGGTCTTCTTTGCGGGGGACTTCTTCGCGGTCTTCTTCTCGGCGGCGGGCTTGCTGACGGGCTTCTCGCGCTCTGCGGGAACGGCCGCGATACGCATGGGGAGCACCATAGCAAGCGCGTTCTCGGAGCGGATGGTGACAGGGGACTTCGCGGCGGCCTCGGCGGTATCGCCGTGGAGCATGAGCGTAACGGAATCCTCGCCCTCGGTTGCCTTGAGCGCATCGAGCAGGTACTTGGGATTCAGACCCATGAGCACATCGGCGGTAGACTCGACCGTCACATCGGCGGCGTAGTCGGTCTTATTGCCGGGGATAAGCTCAAGCCGGTCACCGGACGAGCGCAGGACGAGCGGGGAGTTCTTGTCGAGGACAGCGGATGCGGTCTTGACGGCGTTGGTCAGTTCCTTGCGGTCGGCGGTAATGTGCATGGCGGTATCGTCGGGGATAGCCTTGGAGGTATCGAGCCACACGCCCTCAAGCCGCTTCTGGTAGACGATGATGCCCTCGGATTCGAGAGCAGTCCACTTCTTGCCGACATGGACGCGCACATCCGCGTCCTTTGGGAGAAGCGCAACACCGGACGCGGGGACGGTGACCTCGCCGGCATTGGAGGCAACGCAGTTGCCGGAATACAGGCGGTATCCGTCAAGCGCTTCGACCTTGCCGTCCTTGAGGTGGATTCCGGTATAGATCGGCCGCCGCTCATCGGTTGCGGCGAACATGGCGGCAGTCTTGAGCGTGTCGGCCTTGACGGTGCAGAGCGGGGAGAGGTCGGATTCGACGAGGTTGAGGAAGTCGGTGCTTTCGGGAGTGGGCGCTTTGCCGCCGGACAGCGTACCGGAAGACGCGGCGGACTTGAGCGCGTCCTTGTCATAGATGGCGTTGAGGTTGCGGTCTTCGGTCATGACGTTGAGCTTTACGACGGTCATGCTTGCCCCGCCGAATCCCCACGCGATGCCGTCCTTGTCGATGTAGGCGTACGGGCTGAGGATGTTCTTCCCGATGAGCTTGCCCAGCAGGGACGCAGCCTTTTTGACCGGGACGATGGAGCTTCTGAACAGGGGAGCGGGTGCGTTTTTCTTTTCTGCCATTGTAATGGCCTCCTTCAAAATATTTGGGACAATGCCCATCAAAACCCACAAGCGGATGCCTGTGGGCTTTAGTTGGCACTATCACCCGACGCGCTTGAGCGTGAGGGAGAACTCGCGGTGGTAGGTATCCTTATAGCCGCCGACAGTCAGCGTATAGACGCGGCGGTACTTGTGGTCAAAGACATTCAACTCGCGCGAAGAGGTGGAGCAATCCACGCCGTCCTTGTACAGACCGAGCGTCCATGTATGCTCCTCGCTGTCGCGCACATAGTTGGGCAACGAGTCGCGGATGTACTCGAACCAGGTGAACACATCGGACGCCCAATGCTCGACCATTGTGCCAACAGCGCGGACAATCGCGGTTGCCACATCAGAGTAGTTGATTTCGACCTTATCGCGGTCGAAGGACAGCGCGCCGGTATCGACAATGACGCGCTCGCCGTAAGAGAATTCCATCATGCCACCCCCATAACAAGTTTGCGCCCATAGGCGTTAAGGTTTTCGGGCTTGTAATAGCCCTTGCGGATAAGGCTGCGGATGTGGTCGAGAGAACCGAACCACGAAGACGATGCGCCCGAACCGGGGCGTGCAACGCTCCACACGGAGCTGCCATCGAAGAACAGCGTCCAGTTAGACGGCTCATTTTCGTGCTCAAGCTGGACGCAGTTGCATTTTGCGGACAGGTAATCGTTCACGCGCTGTTCCTCGGTCGGGGAGCGCATGATTTCGCAATACGGGCGGTAAATCACAGTAATTCCTCCAATCGTGCGTATTCCTCGGCGGTAATGTTCTCGCAACCCGCCGCGATGTTAAGGATGCGTTCACGGCTGATAAAGCCGCGCATGGACAGAAAATCGCAGTAGCTCATAATCAGCCCTCCTCACACGGCGCGGGCCAGACTGGATCATCGTAATGACAGCGCGGATATTCCACGGCCGGGTCTTGATAGAAATACCCGCAGTATACGCAGTCGGTCGGGACGCTGAAAGTCTTGGGATTGCCGTTTTTGTCCATGCCGTAGAAGTCGGAGAAGTCGCTCATGCCATCACCCCCTCAAAGACAGCGCGGTAATCGCCGTAGGCAAAGAAACGGAAGTCGAAATCGTCGACGAGGTAGCGGATGCCGTTATCGAGGCAGAACGCCTGGATACGCTCACGCAGAGCGGGAATGTTGGTAGAGATTTCAAAGCGCGGCATTAGACAGCACCCCCTACCACCACAAAAGAATCGCCATAGATACCGCGAAGTGTTTTAAGGGCTTGCTTTCTGGTACGCCCCCACTCGGAGCGGCGAATACGCGCGCCGTCGCGGAAACGCAGTTCGAACGTGAATACAGACATTTTTATGCTCCTTTCAAAGTTTTATGATTTTCCACAAGATGCACCATTTGGCGCAGTTCAGAAGACCCCACTTGCGCCCATAATCGCGCAGAGTGGCGCAGAGGTTGGGCAGAAACTCGCGCGGGCGGACGATTTCGCCAGTAAAGCCGCTGTAGAACCAGACCATGATTTTCCCCCTTAGAACGTGAAGTCGGTATAGACCAGAGTTTTCCCCGGCAATTCCCGCGAATAGCTAATGTCGCTGAATTTGCCGCAATCGTACTTGCGCGTGGAGCGGTCGTAATCGCCGCGGATATACACTTGCGTTTCGCGCGGTTCGGCAATAGGGCGTAAAGTGAAGTAATCGCCCTTTTTGAGACTGGACAATTTGACAGGCATAATAATCCCCCTTTCGATAGAAATACCCTTGCGGACATAGACCCACAAGGGCGCGATGGTATAGGGCTGTAAAGTGTTCACGCACAGGCGGTTGTCTACAATACCCACTAATGCCCACTATCGCGCGGATAATGGGCATTGATTGGCATTATAGCGCGGTATCTGATTACTTTTTCGCGCTCTTTTTGTTGGCCTTTTTGGGCATGGGCATCTTGCATTTTTCCGTCACGGCATAGTCACCACCACGCGCACGAATCATAAGCACGATGTACACGGCATTGTAAAGCGTGGCATTAGAGGCCACAACGATATTCCCCTTGTTATCCGCGCGGATAGCGCGGGCGCGGAAATAGTTAGCGTCGCACGACAGAATTTTTACATCGTCCAGACCATAGGCCGCCGCGATATTCTGAAGCAGGGCGATAATGGCACGATTGGAAACAGTCACGCCGGATTTCTTGTCATAGGATTTCGCAATGTTTTCGGCGGTCTTGACGAGCGCGGGAACGTAGGGTTTCATCGTCTCGCGGGCGGCGTCAAACGTCGGGCGGACAACTTTCATCTTGCCGTCAATATCGGCAACAATGGGAGCGGATTCGAAAAATGCGCGGCTTTCGTTTTTGTTCAGAACAACAGTTGCTTTTTTCATTTTTTGTACTTCCTTTCTTGTACATGATTTTTGTTGAATTCGGCAGTCTTTGCTTGACTGTCTTTCAAATGTATATACACAACGTATATACACTTGAAACGCCGTCAAGCGGCGTTTGCTATGGGCTGTCCTTTTATCGCGTCAATGCGCTTTCGGCACGTTATCGGCGTTTCACGCTATTTCACGAAACATATAGCTTTCAATCTCTCGCGGCCTGTTTCTTTTGGCCTGTTTCGCGTCTTCCTTGCATGAAAGGCTTTCGTCGCTTGCAGTAGCTCCAAACCGTTTCGCTTTCCATACTCGCGAACTGCAATAAACCGATTTAAGTATCCGATATGCTGTCACCATATCGAATGGCAAATTGTAGCTTTGCTGTGCATACTCTGTTTAATCGTGGGCATTCCATCCACGAGCGGCTGAACAATCGAAAAACAGAAGTAAACCAATTGCCCATTTTCCCGCGATACCTGTTCAGTTATCAATGTGCGCGCCCCGTGTGATACATAGCAAGCCTTTCCCCAATTGGGGGACTCTCTATCTTGGCACAGGGGACGGTTTCCGCAAGGCCGGGAAACGTGGCTCAAACGACTGCGGCCGGAAAAGCGCGGCCGGAATGGGGTTTCATCGTGGGGTATGGTATCATAAAAGAACCGATACGTCAAGTACTTTTAGGAAGATTTTTAGAGAACTTTTACAAGATAGCACATTCTGCAAGAAATAAGGGAAAACATTGCAAAAAGTGCTGCGGGGGAGGGGCGATGCGGGCCGGGATGGTGCGGGAGGTAGGTGCGTCACCAACTTCCACATAAAAAGGGGTTCTTTTGCAAATCACAAAAGTTCTCGGTCGCGCGAAGCGCGGGAGGGGGTTCCAGTACACGGCGAGCGTCAGCGAGCACAAGAAGTTTCTCTAAAGGGGGGAGGGCTTTTCTTTCTTTCTTTACTTTCTTTCTTTAATAGGGGATTGTTAAGGGGGAAACTTTCTTTCTTTCTTTTCGTTCTTTCTTTTCTCTTGGGGGGAAATCTCTTTCATGGGGGAGGGGCGTAAAAGTGCAAAAGTACCAAATCTTTTATAAGTTTTGAAAAAACTATTGACATGGGAACTTTTAAGAGTTATACTGGTACATGAAAGGGGGCTTGCACATGAAGTCAGCCATTGCGTATATGCGAGTTTCTACCGATGGGCAGATCGGGGAGAACAAGTTTGGGTTGGATGCTCAACGGAAAATGATCGAGGATTTCGCTGCGGCGAACGACTACCAGATCGTCCAGTGGTACATCGAGGAGAGGGGCGTGAGCGGCGTATCGGAGGACAGGCCGCAATTCAACGCGCTGCTACAGGACGATGAAGTCCATAACCCGCCGATTGAGGCGCTGCTTGTTGCCAAATCTGACCGCGTGGCGCGCGATATGAAGCTGTATTACTACTACCTGATGTTGCTGAGCCGGAAGAACATAAACCTGATTTCCGTCTCTGAACCTGTCCCCGACTATGACACCGGGATGGGGAACATCTACCTTGCCTTGATGTTGTTCGTGGCGGAGCAGGAGCGCAAGAACATCACGATGCGTACAATGGGAGGGAAAAGGCGCAAGGCTGCGACTGGTGGATATATCGGCGGGTATTCTCCGTATGGGTATCATGTAGAGAACAAAGGCCTCGTTGTTTATGAGCCGGAGGCCGCTCTTGTCCGGTACATCTTCAAGCTGCGGGCGAAAGGGCTTTCTCTCTCCCAAATACAGACAAAGCTGACCGATTCCGGGTACAAAACCAGAAAAGGGACGCTTTTCCAGCCGGCCACGATCAACAACATCCTGAAGAACGAAAAGATTTATCGCGGGCAGTACCGCGACGGGCAGGGGAATTGGATCGAGGGCAAACAGGACGCAATTCTCGAAGACTGAAAAATTTTCCGGGCATAAAAAGGCCGGGTGCGAGTTGGGTTTACCCCATTGACGCGCCCGGCGATTTTTTTATATCCTTTTTCCATGAGAGTATGGGGCTACAAAGCGCATAAGCCGGACGGAGTACACGATGAGGCGTGTGCTATGGTCGCGCTGCTCTACAAACAGGGCTTGACCCCGGAACAGATAGACGTGGGGATGCAGAAGGTCTACAAGGAGCACGTTCGCGCCGCGTGGATCATCAAGAATCTCCCGGTCTACCTCGGCGAAGTGGATGGCTATGCGCCGAATGAAAGGATGAGAGAAGTGCTGTTCATGCTGAGTGAGGAGAGTACGCCATGATCTGGCTCGGTCTTTGCGAGGAAACGGCTCCCGATATTACCGCAGTCAGACAGGCGATGCAGAAGGTACTGCCCAGACAGGGCAAGCTCGTCTTCTTCGTGCCGTCCAATATCGACACCAAATCCAAGGTGGAGAAGTTTTTCGTGTGGCTGTACCGCTGGCTCAAGCCGCAGGCCGTTGTGCTCAACTCGGATATCGGGATGTTCCCCGCCTTTGAGCTGTACAACGAGTTTCTGCAAGCCACCAAGTATTACGGCGAACTGGAACTGGACAGCCTGTTCGTCATTGACGAGCATTACGAAAAGCGCATCGTGAGAGATTCGCACTTCGAATGGTATTCCAGACCCTACGAATGGAGTGAAAAGAAAGTTGAGCAGTAAGTCCAAGGCTCTTGACAACGTAACCAACCCGGCTGTGCCGATGGAGAAGCGGCAGGAGAACGCGGCTTATATCGCCCACTCCATGAAGCTCGCCATCCTGCCGAAAGTAGACCGCCTTGACGCTGTGCAGGTACGCGACAGAACCCTCAAGTATCTGGAAATGTGCTCGGAGGACGGCATGAAGCCGAATATCGCGGGTTATGCCCTCGCCCTCGGCACGAACCGAACCGGCCTTGAGGCAATGTTCCGCGACAGGCGCGTGGACGCGGAAACCTACGCGACCCTCGACATGGGCATGACCGTGATCGAGAACATCATGGTGGAGCTGATGCTCGACCAGAAAATCAACCCCGTTACCGCCATCTTTCTGCTGAAAAACCACTTCATGGGAACGTACCAGGATTCCGCACAGGTCACCGTCCGTTCCGAACGCATGGAAGTGGTCGATACTAAGTCCCTTGAGGACAAGTACAGGAGCGTTATCGATGTCCCTATGCCAGAAGATTTACCAGAGCATTCTCCTTCGGCCGACTGACGCTTACGCATACTACGACTTCCTCAACGCGGCAAAGGGCGAGCTTGCAGCCCTCGGCACGAAGAACCGGAACGATGTGTCTACCGACAGCTCCCGCCGCCTGTGGAGCGACGAGGCAAAGGAGATCCATCGCCTCAATCTCTCCGTACAGAACGAAATTCGCAAGGTCATAGGCACGAATATCGACGAGTTTTTCAACATCTACGCCAAGTCCCTGCTGTTGGAGGCTCCCTATGACTTCGAACAGTATATGCTCTTTCTGGAACTGTCCAGACCTCCGGAGGATAAGTTCTACCAGCCGAGGCAGAAGACCCTCGCCCCGCTGATGCGCGCCTTGCAGGAACTGGAGGACGGCGAGCTGGACGAGCTTCTGCTCTCGCTCCCGCCAAGAACGGGCAAGACCACGATGCTCCTGTTCTACGCTTCGTGGATCATAGGCAGACACCCCGACAGGGCTTGCCTGTACACCGCGTATTCCAACACCATCACCAAGGCTTTCTATCGCGGCGTTCTGGAGATTCTGAAAGACCCCATCACTTACAAGTGGGAGAAGGTCTTTCCAAACGTGACCCTCGCGGAGACAAACGCGCAGGATCAGACTGTGAACTTGGGGCGCAAGACCAGATACCCGTCCATCACCTGCCGCTCTATCGACGGTACGCTGAACGGCGCGTGCGACTGCGACTGCGTGTCCATCGCGGACGACCTCTGTTCAGGCATCGAGGAGGCCATGAACAAAGACCGCATGATGACGCTTTGGCAGAAAGTGTCCAACGACTACCTCTCCCGAAGCAAATCACAGGCAAGGAAGCTCTGGTGCGGTACGCGGTGGTCGAACTTCGACCCCATCGGCATACGCGAGGAGATGCTTGCCAACGACCCGGCCTTTGCGAATGTGCGGTACAAGGTCATCCGCACTCCCGCGCTTGACGAAAACGAGGAATCCAACTTCGAATATGCGTACGGCGTGGGGTTCTCTACCGAGGACTTCAAACAGAAACGCGCCGGCTTTGAGCGCGTGGACGATATGGCGTCGTGGTATGCCGTGTATCAGCAGGAGCCTATCGAACGCGAAGGCGCGCTGTTTGAGAGCGGCGATATGCGGTTCTTCAACGGCGAGCTGCCGGGGAATCCAGACCGCGTGTTCATGGCGGTTGACCCCGCTTTCGGCGGCAGCGACTTCACCGCTGCGCCCGTCTGCTACCAGTACAAGGACGATATCTACGTCCCCGAAGTGGTGTTCTCCAACGCGGAGAAGGACGTTACCATGCCCCTGCTCGTCAAGGCGATCCGGAAGCACCACGTCGAAACGGTGCAGTTCGAGGCGAACAAGACGCTGCAATCCTACATCGACGAGTTCAAGACCCGGCTGCGCGAGGCAGGCGTCCGCTGTACGGTTCTGACAAAGCCCGCGCCGTCCGGCACTTCCAAGGCCGACAGGATCATGGACAAGGCGTCGGATATCCGGGAGCATATGGTGTTCCTCGACAGCGGGAGCCGCGACAAGACCTACCAGAAGTTCATCGACCAGGTATACTCGTTCAAAATCTACTCGAAGAATCAGCACGATGACGCGCCCGATTCTTTGAGTATGGCAATAGGCATGGTTTTCAAATACGGGCATGAACCCGGCGTGTTCAGGAGGTTTATCTGAATATGGCAATACAGCGGAGCGACCTGCGCGGCAGAAGCGTGATTTATACCGATGTGGACGAAATCACGCCGCAGAATGTGAACGACGTTCTGGAAGATGCGCTGGTAACCCACAACACCAACAGCAACGACATCGACTATCTCTACGGCTACTACAGGGGCGATCAGGCGATTGCCTCGCGCACCAAGGACTTCAACGAAAATATCCTCAACCGGATATGCGTCAACCGCGCCTACGAAATCTCCAACTTCAAAGTGGGCTACCTGCTGTCCGCGCCGATCCAGTACATCGACAAGGCGGCGAACGACCGCGAGGAAGAGATTGAGAACAACGACCTTGACCGCCTCAACCAGTGGATGGAGAGCCGCGACAAGGAGCAGAGCGACTTCGATGTCGCGCTGTGGCAGAGCATCTGCGGCACGGCTTACCGCATGATCCTGCCGAACCCGGAGATGAACGAGTTAGATGACTGCCCGTTCGTCGTGTACAATCCCGACCCGCGCTACACCTTCGTTGTGTACTCGTCCAAGATCGGGCATAAGCCCATGATGGGCGTGACCTACGTTGAGCTTGAAGATGACAAGACCCTGTATTACTGCTACACCGACAAGCAGTATTTCGAGATTCTTGACGGCGAGGTCACTACGCAGAGCCATATTATGGGGCGCGTTCCCATCATCGAGTACCCCGCTTCGGAGGCGAGGCTCGGCGACTTTGAGGTCGTGCTGTCGCTCATGGACGCGACCAACAACATCTCCTCCGATGCTGTTGACGCGGAAGACCAGTTCGTACAGGCTATCCTCTGTCTCTACGGAATGGATATCCCCGACTCCCAGAAAGCCACTTTCCTCCAGTCTCTCAAGGAGAACGGCGGGCTTCTGCTCCCGGAGGGCGCGAAAGCGGAGTATCTGACGCTCGTCCTCAACCAAGAGCAGACGCAGACCGCGCTCGACAACATCTACGACGAGATTCTGACCATCTGCGGTATGCCGAACCGCAACCTCGGCGGCACTTCCACCTCCGATACCGGCTACGCGGTCATCCTCCGCAACGGCTACTCGCAGGCAGAGGCGAGAGCGAACAACACCGAGCGCATGTTCAAGAAAGCCGAGCGCAAGTTCCTCGACCTCGCCATCTTCATCTGCAACAACATGGGCGGCACGAATATCCTCGCGTCCGATGTCGGCATCCTGTTCCCGCGCCGCAACTACACCAACGACAGCGCGAACGTCTCCAACCTCGTAACGCTTCTGTCCAACGATTGGGTCACGCCCGAGTTTGCGTATCAGCACTCCAATCTGACCGCCGATCCGCACCGCGACTTCCTGCTCGCCAAGAAGTGGCATGACGAGCAGGAGCAGAAAGCCGTCAACGAGCTGATGACCGCCACGGCTGACAACGATACCCACGATTCGGAGGCAGTACCGCCCGAAAGCGAGGCGTAAACGATGGACAGCACGTTTGCCGCCACCGACAAGGTGGTAAAGGCGTATCTGCTCCAGATCGTGCGGCTGTTCCGCAAGCTGCAAAGGAAAGCCCTCGTCTTTGACGAGCTGAACATCCTCGCGGCAACGAGCGAAACCTACACGCAGGTGGACGCGCTCTGCAAAGAGGCGTTTGCCGTCATAGCGAAGCGGGTGTACAGGCGCAAGAGGGGCGAGGACTTCCCCATCGAGATGTGGCTTGCCGAATGGCTTGACGAAGCAGACCCCGTGACGCAGTTCATCTGGGCGAACGAGGTCGAGCGAAAGCGGGCGAGGCTTTCCGAAGCGATCCTCTCTCACGCGCTTGCCAAGAAGCCCAAAGCACTCGCCAGGAAGGACATCGAAACCGCGATGCGGCTGTTCTCGCGGCAGTTCAGACAGACCGCAGACGATGTTACCGCCGCCGCCGCCATCAAAGCCTATGAGGATATGGGCGTGAAGAAGGTCAGATGGGTCACCGAGCGCGACGAGCGCGTGTGCGAGGAGTGCGCGCCCCTTGACGGCAGGGTTTACGACCTCGAAAAACATCCGCAATGGCCAGCCCATTGGAACTGCCGCTGTGAACTCGTGCCGGTTGGGTAAACACCACCGGTCGGGTTTGCCCCATTGACGGGAAATCGCACTAAAAATTAAAATCCGGGTGTGGAACGAAGCAAATTCGACCACATCCGGTTTTTCTATAACTTCGGAGATGAAGTATAAAAGCGCGAACGTCACAGAAGACGTAAAAAGGCGAGAATGTCAGAGAGAACTGACGTAAAGCGAAACGCGAAAGGGAGAAAGACATGAAAATCGACACCAGCAGCATTTCCGGTTACGCGGAGATGTCCGCAGAGGACAAGGTAGCCGCGCTTGAAGCGTTCGACTACACCGACTACAAGGATGCCTTTGACAAGGCTTCGCACGAAGCGGCTGACTTCAAGAAGCAGCTCAAGGCAGAGCAGGAGAAGTCCGGCAAGGGAAGTTCCGACTACGAGACGCTGAAAGCCGACTTTGAGGCTTACAAGGCGAACGCCGAGAAAGAGAAGAACATTGCGACCTATACCGCAGAGTTTCTCGCGCAGGGCTACGCCAAGGAACTTGCCGAGGACACCGCAAAGGCTATGGCTGACGGTGATGCTGCCAAGGTTTTCGCCAACCAGAAATCCTTCATGGAGCAGTTCAAGAAGGACTACAAGGCCGAGATCATGAAAGACACCCCGCACCCCGACAAAGGCGGCAAGCCGCCCGAGGGAATGACCAAGGAAAAGCTCAAGAAGCTCTCGTTCGCGGAGCGTGCGAAATTCGCCAACGAGCACCCGGACGAGTACAACAAACTCTATAACGGAGGCTAAAAAATGGCTGTTATCACCCCCCCGAAAACCACGTCTCTGACTGGTATCGAGACTCTTAATCAGGGTTTCATTTCCAACGAGATTGAGGATACCTACCTCTCCCATCTCGACCTCAACGCTTTCTGCACCATCGACAACTCTCTCCAGGGCGTTGCCGGTGACATCCGCACCATCTACAAGTACACCGCGTCCGGCACTGCCGTTGACGTTGCCGAGGGCGCTGGCAACTCCGCTTCCATCGGCGTCGCGCTGACCGGCAAGCAGTACCAGATCAAGTGCGCGCAGGACTGGTTCCAGTATTCCGACGAGGCTTATATGCGCGACCCCGTTGCCGTGCAGACCGGCCTGTCCCACATGGGCATTGCCCTGTTCAACAAGGTCAATGGTGACATCTTCGCAGAGATGGCAAACGCCACTCTCGCCGATGCCTCTGCCTCTGCAATCTCCTTCGACCACTTCGTCGATGCCGTTGCCGCCCTGTCCGTGAAGGACGCTGCGGGCGAGAATGCGATGGATATGCAGAAGCGCTTCATCCCCACCGTGTGGTGCCTCATGTCCAAGGCTGACATTGCCAAGGCTCGCAAGGCTTGCAAGGATCAGCTCGACTACGTTCCCGAGCACGCTTGGAATCCCGGCTATGTCGGCGAAATTGCCGGTGTGACCCTGTACTTCAAGCAGGACATGACCGCCGGTACTGCCTACGTCGGCACGAACAAGGCCATCACCGTCTTCAACAAGACTGGTGTTGAGACTGAAATCGCTGCCCGCGCCGGCGGCGCGACTGGCCACGCGAACCTGCGTCTTAACGACGTGTTCGCCCGCAAGTATTACATTGCGGCGCTGACCGACGACACCCAGATCTACAAGATGCTCATTTCCTGATAACAGAGGAGAATCGGCATGGCAGACACGGCAAAACTTACAATGCTTTCAGCTTTGGCAGGGAATACGGGTCTGTCAAACGAAGCTCTTCAAGCGTATCTCGACCTTGCGGAAGGTATCATTCTGCGGCGGCTTTACCCGTTCGTGACGGATGATTTTTCCTCCCTCCTGCTCCCCGCGAAGTACGACAATCTCCATGTGCAGATTGCACTTGAGCTTGTCTCCAAGCGCGGAGCGGAGGGGGAAACCTCCCACAACGAGAACGGCGTGAACCGTGGGTACGAGACAGCGGGAATATCTCAAAGCCTGTTGAAGCAGATAGTCCCGTACGGACAGGCTTTGTACTATGAGACTTCTGAATCGTAATCTCTCAACGGTTTACTACGCAACTTTCACGGTGAAGACGGATATCCTCGACTCCGACGGGCTAAAGACAGGGGAAAAGCGCAACAGCTATTCCGATCCTGTAGAGGCCCAAATGAGCGTTTCAGCCGCAAAAGGCGAGGCAGCTTACGGGCCTTTCGGAGCAGACTTGGACTACACGAAAATCGTCATTACCGACGATATGACGTGTCCCATTGACGAGCACAGCGTCATGTGGATTGGTGCTTCCGCGCAGGAGCCACACAATTACGAGATTGTCCGTGTTGCGAAGTCACTCAACCACATTACCTATGCCGTCAAGGAAGTGGATGTGTCGTGAGCAGAGCCAAGTCCGTACCGCTGAACGGCGATGCGCTCCGCGCCCTTGCCGCGCAGTTCGACCAAGTGGACAGCAGCGAGGTGATCGCCGTGTCCAAACAGGCCGTGCGTCCGTTCCTTGAGGAAGTCAGGGCGCGGATCGAGGAAGATTTCATGCTTGCAAACGAGGCAATGGGCAGCTCCCACGCCATGTTTGATGTCACGCTCGAAGAAACCGAAACAGGCTTCACGATCCGGGCAAGCGGCGAGGACGTGTACTTTCTGGAGTTCGGCATCGGCGATGATACTGCCCCGGACAAACTCGCAGCACAGGCGAACGCCGAAATCAGTCCCGGCTCATGGAGCCGCACCCACCCAAGAGACACGAAGTTCTACAACAGGTGGGCAAAGCAATGGGAAACGCGCCACCACGAAATGGGGCCTTATGCCGAGCACGGGCATTGGCACTACAACGGCGTTGACTATAAGGGCGTTCCCGGTTCTCACTCGATGGCGTTCGCTGATGATTACATCAACGAGCACATTGCGGAGGAGATACAGAAAGGCTTGAAGGAGATTTTAGGATGAAATACACAGTCAACTATGTTTTCACGAAAGTCTCCGACGCCGTGCTTGCCGAGTATCCCGACGCCAACTGCACAAGCAGATTTGAGTCTTCCCCTTCTTCCTTCCCCTGCGTGTTTATCCATGAGATAAACCGCTTCGCCACTCAGCGCGGAATGACGCTCCAAGCCGACGATGTACAATGGCAGTCCAGTATCGAAGTGCAGATCACTTCGAACAAGGAGGCCGGGTCGCTGGAAGAGTGCCGCGCCATTATGGATATCGTTCGGGACGCATTTGCGCGGCTGTACTACCGCGAGTACCAGGAGTACCCGAACGATTCCGGAACAAAAAGCTATCTTGTTGGGCGCTTTCGCCGCGTCATTGGAGGCGGCGACGTTGCCCCCACATAAATACAGGAGGTAAAAACCAATGGCCAACGCCCTTAGCACTGCCGGCATGACCGTCAAGTATGCCGTTGAAGCTACTGCTGGCACTCGTCCGACTTCCGGCTATACCGAGATTCCCGGCTGCAAGGCTCTCCCCGCTTTTGGCGATGAAAAGAACACCTTGCAGACCACCCCGCTGTCTGCCACTCACAACCACACCTACATCGAGGGGCTTGCGGACTCTGGCGGCGCGATCCAGATCACCGTCAACGACTACCCTGCTTTCCGCACCGCGTGGACTACCTGCGTGGGCGCGTATGCAGCCCTCACCGACGACAAACAGATGTGGTTCGAATACTGCTATCCCGACGAGAGCGGCATGGACAGCTTCTACTACCCCGGCGAGCCGCTTGAACTCGGCTTCGGTGGCGCGGAAGTGGACAGCGTTCTGGAAAACATGGCGAACATCGTCCCGGCCGGAGACTATGAGTTCGCCGCCGCTTCCACATAAACCCAAACTTAATGGGGCGTAGCAATACGCCCCTATTTTTCTATCAGAAAGGAAGAGCGTAATGGAAAAAGTCAACCCCATCAACCTTGCACTTGAAGACACCGGAGAGAACTTCACTCTGGAGTTCGACCGCGATTCCGTCCGCTTTGCGGAGAACCACGGCTTTGATCCGGGCGACCTCGAAAAGTTCCCGATGACCAAAATCTACGAGCTGTTCTTCTATGCTTTCCGCAAGCATCACAAGAACGTCTCCCGCCAGAAGACGGACGCGATCATCAACGACTACTTCGGCGGCATCGGCGGTCTTCCAGAAGAACTCCTGCCGCGTCTCGGCGAACTGTACGCGCAGCCCTTTGCGACTCTGGAGGATAAGCAGGGAAAAAAGGGCAAAGCGACGATTACCCTGTAAGCGAGAGCGAGGGGCAATCGCCTACCACCTACACGGAAGTGTTCGAACGGGTCTGCCCGATGTACATGAACATGGGCATGACCTACGACGAGTTCTGGCACGGTGCGCCGGAGATGGTGATTTCCTACCGCAAGGCGTACCGGCTGAAACTTGAGGACATGAACCGCGAACTCTGGCTGCAAGGCCAATACTTCCATGACGCGGTAGCTGTCGCGCTGTCTAACGCTTTCAGAAAGCGGGGGGCACAGACGCAGAAGTACCTCGAAAAGCCCTACGACCTCTTTGAGAAGACCGAAGAGGAAAAGGCTGCTGAGATCCGCAAAGAACGCGAAAAGGTACAGGAGCAGCTGCGGCAGATGGCGGTCGAGCAGCGAAGGAGAAAGGCAAATGCCAAACAATGACCTCACTTTAGACATCAAAGCAACCGCGTCGGGTGCTCTTAATGTCTTTGAAAAGCTAAAGAAAGTCCTCGTAGAAACGGCCACCGCCTGTGACGGCATGACGAAGAGCTTCGCTTCGTCTGCTATCCAGATCGCCGCCAGCATGAAGGTCGTAAAGGAAAGCTCTGAGGGCTTTACCCGCAGATTCCGCGCGATTGCAAAGGCTGTCCGGGAAACGGACTTCGGCAACGTACAGGCCAACGGCTTGTATCAGGCTGGGCAGGCGATGCGGAACATCGCGCTGTCTATGGGTTCTATCGCCAACGGCAACGGCGTTAAGAACATCCAGAGCGCGGCAACCGCACTCGGCGGCATGGCACAATCTATAGGGCAGCTTAGCGGCAACGCTACGAAGCTGAACGACCTTGCGTCCGGCTTGAAAAAGCTCCCGGACGCGCTCGGCAAATTCGGCCACGGCAGAGGGTTCGCAGACGGAATCAAGGGCTTCTCGGAAGCCATGTTCGGCGCGGACGGCAACAGCGGGCTGAACGCGGAGCTTGCCAAGATCAACTCGAACGGCGCGCAGAACATCTCCCGCATCGGTCAAGGTCTGAAAGACCTCGCCTCTGTCGATGCAAGCGGCATTGCGAATATCGAGGCTGCGGCTGACCCGCTTCATAACTTCATTTCCAAGGCCACCGCAGGCGTGGATTCTTTGCAGATTGCGGCTACCGCGAACGCGATCAAGACGTTCGTCGCGTCTCTCAAGAACCTGTCCGGCGCAAGTCTCCCCACACAGAGCCTTGAGGCCATTGCGACTTCTCTCGACCGTTTCCTGTTCCTCGCGCAGAACTCCGCGTATGCGGCTGACACGAACGCGATCAAGAACATCGTATCCACCATGCGCAGCCTTACCAACGCGGCGGCGTATATGGCGGGTATCGGCGACAACAGCTCCGGCATGGAGCTTGGCGTGGCCAAAATCGTCGGCCAGATCGAGGATATGTTCACCAGACTGTCCGGCATCGACCCCTCGCAGATGACGATGGTCGGCTGGGTGTCCAAGGGCCTTGGCTCGCTCATGAGCGGACTTAGAGCGGCAGGCAAGCTGTCTGACGCGGATATCGTCGGCAAGATGACTTCTATTTCCACCGGAATCAGGAGGTTCTTTGCCGATATGTCGGGGACTAACCTCGGCAATGTCGAGAACGTCGTAAACGCCCTCGTTTCCGTCAAGGCCGCGCTTGCGAGGGTGAACAACCTCTCGACAAAGGACAACGGCGCGCTGACCGGGAACATCGAACGAGCCGCCGCCGCGCTTCGGCAGTTCATCTCCACTCTCTCGTCCTTCACGGATGCGCAGGTAGAGAAGTTCACGCGGGTGGCACAGGCTTGCAGAGATGCCGCCGATGCCGTGCGTAGTCTCAACGCCGCGCAGAGAGCCGCCGACAAACAGTCGGGGAAAGGCTCGAAAGTGCTCGGCGAACTCTCCCACCTTAAAGGCGGCCTCGGCGATCTGGCTGGCTCCATCAACAGCGTTGTATCTGCCGCTCCCGGTCTTGGGCGGGTCGTTGCGGTGCTCAACCTTATCAGCAGCGCGGTCGAGGGCGTCAAGAAGGCTTTCAAAGAAGCAGTAGACTTTATCAAGAAGTTCGTAAAAGCTGCGCAAAAGGCCGCAAAGAACGTCCAGAAAGCGTTCAAGGGCTTCTCCAAGAAATTCAGCATTGCCGAAGATTTCAAGAAAGCGTTCGGCGCTGTCTCAAGGATCGTCCGCTACCGCTTGATTCGCGGCGCGCTTCGCGCCATCGCGACCGCCGCGAAGGAGGGGCTTGAGAACCTCTACTACTACTCCACGCTTCTGAACAACATGGACGCTGGCAAGGCGAATTCCTCGCTGAACGAGCTGGCCACCACCGCGCTCTATGTCAAGAACTCCTTCGGCGCGGCGCTGATGCCCGTAATCAACGCGCTGCTCCCCCTCATCAATATGCTCGCCAATGCGTTCGCTGCGGCTGCGAACGCCGTCAATGCGCTGTTCTCGGCACTTCGCGGGCTTGGCACATTCACGGCGGCGAAACGCTCCGCTACGGAATACGCAGACGCGCTTAAGGGCGCGGGAGGCTCGGCAAAGGAGCTTCGCGCGACGCTTCTCGGCTTTGATGAGATCAACCGCCTCGATGACAACAACGGCGGCGGCGGTGGCGGCGGTGCCGGCGCGCTCGATTACGCCGATATGTTCGAAGAATTGCCTATCCCGGACTTCATCTCGCGCCTGATCGACATGGTAAAGGCAGGGAAGTGGAAACAGCTTTCCTTCGAGCTTACTGCGAAGCTCGAAGAAACCATCGGCAATATCAAGTGGTCGAAGCTCGGCACTACCTTTGGCAAATACTTCGGCGGCGCGGTCAGCGTGCTCGGCAATACCATCGGCGCGCTCGACTGGGTAAACCTCGGCGGCAAAATCGCGGAGTTCTTTAACAACACACTCCGAGAGATCAACCTCGCGGACGGGTTTACCGCCTTGGCGAGAATCACGACCGCCAGATTCAGGATTCTGGTGGAGACTATCGGCGGCTTTCTCGCGAGTATCGACCCTATGGAGGCGGCAAAAGGCTTTACCAGTTACATCACGGGGCTTCTCGACTCCATCATCGATGTTATTCGGAAGACCCCTTGGAGCGAGATAAAAGATAGCATCGTTACGTTCATCACCAACATCGACTGGAAGGAAATCTTTTCAAAAATATCCGAGCTGATTTCCCTCATCAATCCGGCAGAAGTGCTGATCGCCGTCATTGATATCCTCAGTCTTCTGCCTTGGACGGAAATAGTAAGCTCCATCGAGACGTGGTTCGAGGGTCTTGACTGGAATTCCATCAAAGACAAGATGAAGGAAATGCTGACTTCCCCGAAATTCACCGAGGTCATTCAGGGCTTGGTGGATGTCATCTCCGGCCTGCCGTTCGGCGACATCTGCGCCGCCTTGGCGCAAGGAATCGGGCAGGCGATGGGGTCGGTCAGTTGGGGCGGCTTGATCCAGGCACTTCTTGAGGGCTACATTTCGGCGAAAACCTTCAGCCTCAACATCTGGTTTAACGCGATTACTGGCAGAAACCTTATCGGCGGGGTTCAGGGTGGTGGAAATCCGATTATCTCAATCGGCAACAACTTTGCCGGGGGTGGCTTCCCGGATGCCGGTTCTATGTTCGTTGCAGGTGAAGCCGGCCCCGAGTTCGTGGGTAATATCGGCGGTCGCACAGGCGTTATGAACACCGACCAGATGGCGGCGAGCGTTGCGGAAGGCAACGCGAGAGTGGAAACGCTGCTCGCGCAGCTTATCGCGGCGGTCAACAACAAGGACTTCGACGTGACGCTCGACGGCAAGAGCATTGCTGTCAGCACTACGAAGTATCAGCACCAGATGGCGAGGGCTGCGGGATGACGATTGAAATTCTCAACGAAAACACCGGGGAGTATGTGGATATCACCGGATATATCGCGTTCGGAGGCTTGAAGTGGCAGCGCAACGACGTGGAATCGCCCGAAGCAGGGCGCACGCTCGACGGCATCATGCACAGGGGCAGGGTAGGCACGAAGATCCGCTTGGACGTAACGTGCCACCTGCTCAAAGCCCCGGAGCTTGCCACGGTGCTGAATCTGATTTACCCCGAATACATCACGGTGCGCTACGACGATCCGATGCTTGGCAACGTAGTGAAGAAGATGTACTCGAACAACAATCCGGCTTCTTACTGCATCTTGAAGCCGGACGGCACGGAGTATTGGAGCGAGATTACCTTCCCGCTGATCGAGGTATAGCGTATGCAGGATTATTCAGAAACCTACTCCGCTATTCACAGCGGCGACCATTGGAGCGAGACGAGAATCCTTGTCTATGACGGCAGCACTCTTGCCGTAACGCTCGGCGAGAACTCGCTACGGTCTGCCAAGACATACAGCTCCCTCTATTCCGGGGAAACCCCGGAAGTGGGGGCTTGTGTGGCGGGAGAGATAGATGTTTCTCTCTACGCCACAGATGAGAACGCGGGTGCGGTTGCCGGCCTTGCAATAGCAGGTATCTCCATCGTTGGCGGCACTGCGGTTTCGGCAAGCCAGATTCCGAAGATGGCGAAGCTGATCCCGCAAGTCCGCATCTGCAACGAGACACAGCAGAGCGAGTGGCTAAACAAAGGCGTGTATTTCATTGACACGCGAGAACTTACGCAGACCGAGCCGAAGACGCTCAGTATCCACGGCTATGACGCAATGCTCTTTGCCGAGCAGGACTTTCCGAGCTATGAGAGCGTGGAAGATTGGGGCAGCATGACGGATGCGGACGTTATCAATCTGATAGCGGCCAAAATGGGGGTAGGTGTTGATTCTCGCACATGGGACATTGTAACCGATGGCTATCTCGTCGGTTTCCCGATGGCGTACAGTCTCCGGGAAGTGCTCGGATATATCGGAGCGATGTACGCGGGGAACTGGATCATGTCGGACGATGGCGAGCTGCGCTTGGTCGCGCTCAATGGCATCCCCGGCGAGACGAATTTACTCCTCGCCAACGGCGAAGATTACCTTGTCTTCGCGGACGGAACAAGGATCTTGATTAACAGGGTGTGAAACTATGGCGACGATTGGCAGCACTCGGTTAGGGTATAACGTTAAAACCTTGGAGACAAGTCCGGCGTTCGCGGGATACTCCAAGGTCGTGATTCAGATTGACGATGATGGCAACGCCTATGTGGCGGGAAACGATGCAGGAAGAACGCTCACGCTCTTCACTCCGTGGGGAACGCAGGAGATGGCAAACAACATACTGTATCGGCTTGAGGGTTTCACATATCAGCCGTATGAAGCGGTTGGTGCGATTCTCAATCCAGCCGCAGAACTTGGCGATGCCGTCACAATAAAGGACACATACTCTGGCATTTATAAGCGTGAGCTGAACTTCACATCTCTCCACACGGCAACGATATCCGCGCCGCAGGACGAGGACATCGACCACGAATATCCGTATGCGTCTTCTGATGACCGCAAAACCGCGAGAATGTTCAAAACGCTTTCGGCTGAATTTGATTCGCGGCTCACTATCGCCACGAACGCCATCACGGCAGAAGTCGAGAAGAAAGCCGACAGCGAGGGCGGCGCGAGAAGTTCCTTCGGTTGGAAACTGGACGAGGACAGCTTTGACCTTTTCTCAAACGGGGAGACTGTTCTCCACGCCGACAAGGACGGAATTGAGGTTAGCGGCAACGGCCTCTTCGAGGGCGAAATAAGGGCATCCAACGGAACTATAGGCGGTTTTACCATCGGTGAATACAGTTTACACTCCGGCGAACATGACACGCTGTTATCCACGGCTACCGGCGTGTATCTGGGTAATGACGGTATTTCCGTCGGTGACGGGTTCCGTGTATCTTCGAGCGGCTATGTTCAGGCCAAGGGCATGACCATCAACGGCGTTACCATTACTGGAAATAACAACCTTTCGGGCGGCGTGTTCAGCGGGGGTTCGTTCGGTGGTGGTTCGTTTGGTGGCTCGTTCAGCGGCTTCGGGGCACTAACTGGCGATTCCACGGTGAATGGGACGAAAATGGATTTGTATGTCAACAATCTTATTGCCAACAAGATAACCGCTGACTACATCACATCAAGAATACAAAACGCGAATCTCGGTACTTTTAATTCCATCACTATCGGCCCGGGGGGCTCTCTTAACATTAACGCCTCAGCAACGTTCAAAGGGAGAGCTTGCAGTTGGAAGACGGTGACAATAAGCGGAACAACAATACACTACTTGGGGTATTGAAAATGAAAGAAACTCTTATTGCAGTAATCGGAACTTTGAACAAAATCAGCGTAAGCGGCGAGGACGACCTTGATCGGCTTCTCGGCTGCATTCAGACATTGAAGAACGAAGTTCGGAGAATCGTAGCGGAGGAGGCGAAAACTGATGGCTGATAAACAGATATCTGCGCTGGCAGCCGCGACGAGTATCGGAACTTCTGATCTTTTTGTTATCGAACAGGCGCAGACAGCGAAAAAAGCGACCGGGCAAGTCGTTATCCGCGACCTTGCGGCTGCGCTTGACGGCCACGGCGGTATTGCAAGCATCACGAAGACTGGCACAGTCGGGCTTACGGACACTTACGCTGTGGCGTTTGCGGACGGCACGACTTCGACGCTTGAAATCAAGAACGGACGCAGCATAACCGGCGCGGTAGTCAGCGACATCGACTACACGCTGACTCTAAACTTCAACGACGGGACAACCTACAAGAGCGGGAGCCTGAAAGGCGCACAGACCTATGTCCACATCAGATACGCTGACAGGGAGCCATCTTCTACATTAGACCCAGTCAGCACGACGCCGAAAGCGTGGATGGGCATATGCACTACAACGGCTGCGATTGGCCCTGCCGTTGCGTCGCAGTACAAGTGGTACAAAATCAAGGGCGAAGACGCGCGGCTCAACATCCGTTACTCCGTTGGCTTTGAGAGGCCGACTGACAACAGCATGATGCGAGCAACGCCGACTGTGGACTCCGCTTGGATCGGTTTTAATCATTCGGCAGACGATTCTATGCTGACCGAGTGGGACAACTACTCTTGGGGAAGGTTCAAAGGCGATACCGGCGATGGCGCAAGCGTTGTTTCGCAGACTGTGAGCTTCGCGTATTCCAACGCCCCCACGACTACGCCGAGCACTTGGTACGGCTCTGTCGCAAGCGCGGCATCTGCCTACGGCAGCACACAGGGCGCGTATCTGTGGACGCGGCTGAACCTTGAGTGGAACAACGGCGAATACAGCGAGATTGTTCTTCCCGCCTATCAGGGCATCGACGGCGACGGACTGCAAGGCGTTGTCAAGAGCGTAAACAGTTCTATTACCCCAGATGCCAATGGGAATATCACTCTTGGTGCGGCAGCTCTCGGAGCGATTCCTGCGCCTGCACAGGCCTCGACCGACAACGTGCTCAAGTACGACGGCTCTGCATGGGTCGCCGGTTCTGTGGCCGGTGGCACAGTCAAGAGCGTTAACGCAAAAAACCCGGATGCCAACGGCGCGGTCACGCTTTACGGCTCGGATATCCGCATGGTGTCATCCGGCACTCAGACCGTCAAAGCGGCTATCGAAGCGAACGCTGCGGCTGTCGAGAACAAGCAGGATAAGTTCGTTGCCGTACAAGTCACGATCCCGGCAAGCGGGTGGAGCGGTGGGAGCAACACCGTTTCTGTGGCGCAGATCACGGCGAACAACAACGTGCGCGTATCGCCGTACATGACTGTTGCAAACTATACGGCGTGGAACGACGCCGGCGTTTATCCTGTAGAGCCGCAGACGGCTGGGCAGCTTACCTTTATCTGTGAATCCACTCCGAGCGGTGACTTAATCGCGGCTCTGGAAATTTGGGGGTGAATGCATGATCTTCTATACTGGAGGCACAAGCAGCAGCCCCGCAAAGTCCACCATCATCGTCTATTGCGACACCGGCTCTACTGTTGCGTTGTACTCTGACGCGAACTACACCACCCTCGTCAAGACCACCACGGAACGGAACGGCGAGTGGTGGTTCAAGAACATCGGCGAGGGAACATACTACATCAGAGCTACACACGGCAGCGACATCGCGATTTCCACGGTCAACGTCACGCAGTTCGATGTTTACCGCGTGCTGATGAGCTATCAGATCAAGCCGAGTTCCTTCATCTTCTACGGAACGAAGGGCATTGACTACGAAGTCTACGATGACAGCATGAACGTCATTGCCCCGGCGAACTACGCGACAGCCACAAACTGGCAGATTCACTTCTTCGCATCTGGCACTATAAGCATCAACGGAGCGGGAGAAATCGACGTGTGCGGCGTCGGCGGCGGCGCGAGCGGAAGCCCTGGACGCACGCAATGGGTCTACTATAACGGTGGTAATGGCGGCGGTGGCGGTGATGTTGTCAGTGTCAACAACGTTGCCGTATCGCGTGGCGTTTTTGAAATCGCCATTGGGCAAGGCGGCGAAGCGGCTGCTTATGGCGGCGAGGCAACTGCTGGCGGCGCGACCACGGCTTTCGGCGTGACAGCAAACGGCGGCACAGTCGGAGCAGGTGGGCAAGCCGGATACAATAGCAATCCCACGGCGGGAGAGGCTGGAACGTACCCGTTTAACGATTCCGGCTTTGGAGAACAGTTCGGGGCTGATGGCGGCGCTGGTGGTAGTCGCGAGTATCAAAACAACAGCTCTGGATCTGCCACGCCTGGCGGAAACTACGGCGCAGGCGATGGAGGCTCGTTCGGGGCTAACGGAGAAGATGCAGCGGCAAACACGGGGTCTGGCGGCGGCGGCGGCGGTGGAGATACAAACGGTGCGGCGCACTCCGGCGCAGGCGCAGCAGGGCGCGTGATTATCAGAAATGTGAGGTATTGACATGAGCCTTAACAAAGTCACATACGTCGATGGCACGACTGTCATCGGAGCACAGAATCTCAATGATATACAGGATTCCATTCTTGAGCTCGAACAGGGCGGCACCGTCGATTCCTCTCTGTCTGCGACGAGCGAGAATCCCGTGCAGAACAAGGTGATCAAGGCCGCGTTGGATGGAAACGTGAGTTTGCTGCAAGATGCCATAAAACGGGAACAGATAAATGTAATTTCCTTAGAAAGCGGAACGTTCCGGGATGCAGACGGCACGACCAAAATCCCTTATGCTCCAAGACTCAGAAATACTGTACCGATTCCGATCGCCAAATACTCGAAAATCGAAATCCCTGATGGGTATGGGATGTGGATCTTCAGACTTGACAAAGATTTGCAACTCATTAGCGCGGTAGACGCCTGGAAAACGGGGACCGTTGATGTCAGCACAATCCTTGTCGACGCGATTGAATACGTTAATATTGCCATAAGAAAAACGGCAACTCCGACTGCCGATATTTCGGCAGACCTCTCAACCGTGCAGAGCGGACTCCATTTTGAATACGCGCCCGATGCGGTCGAGAAGGTCATCGAGAGCGAAATTGAAAAATGCACGAATAATGCGAGATATGCAACCGGGAATAACGGCACACCGCTGACAATTTTGCATTTCAGCGATATCCATTACAACGTCACCGCATTGAAGCGCATTATGGCAAGTGCGGAAGCGTATTCAGATCTGGTTGATGAGTATATCTGTACTGGCGATATGGTCGGCGATACTGCCGAACAAATATCCTCCTGGTGGAACGAGAATGTGCTGACGTGCATCGGAAACCATGACACCGCGACCTATTCAAACGGCGCATACGACTGGACAGCGCTCAGCATGGCAGACCGCGACGCTTATTACATTGCCCCCTTCGAATCAAATTGGGGGATAACGCACACGTCCGGGAAATCTTATTACTACAAAGATTACTCCGCTCAGAAAGTCCGATTGATCGTGATGGACTCAATGCTGTACACCGACAACGGGCAAGAGGCGGCGGATCAAACGACGTGGCTTGCCGGACTGCTTTCTTCCGCGATCACAAACGATCTCCATGTGCTGATTGCCATTCATTCTCCTCACGGTGGGGCAACGGCGGTAGATTGCTCCTTCAGCAAATACGGTCAAGGTCAAACTGCGATGCCGACATACGCCAACTGCAACACTCCTCAAGCGGTTATTGACGCAGTCGCCTCCGCAATTACTGGCGGACTGCATTTCATTGGCTATTTGGTCGGGCATATGCATCAAGACAACATTTGGGACGCTGAGAACGACGGGACGCAGCTAATGTACTGCGTCACTTGCGCGAGCACAAAGGCAAATCAATGGGCATTCAGCGATCAATACCGCAGTGGGGACTTTGCCGATGCATTTAACCTCGTGACGATAGACACAACAAATACCCTTATCAAAATTGTGCGCGGCGGCGGGGCAGACATTGACAACCACATGAGGGCGAGAAAAGCGATATGCTTCAATTATTCAACAGGTGAAAATGTTTCTCTCTCTTCTTTTTCCAGTTATCAGGCCAAAGCGATCACCGACGCGGGCGGCTATTACACCAACGACACGGTTGAAGGCGCATTGCAGGAGATCGGCGCGGAGCTGGCCGGGATGCCTGCCGTCACCGAGGTGACCGTGGCGACGGCTGGCGCTGTGACACAGGCGCTTGATGCTGGCAAAATCTATCACTTCACCGGGGCGCTGACTGCGCTGACCATTACGTTGAACGCCCCCGTATCTGGACAGCTTGCACAGTACCACTTCGATTTTGACTGTGGTTCTACTGCTCCGACTGTGACAATCCCAGCAAGTGTTACCATGCCGGACGGAAACAGCTTTGATGCAAGCAAGCATTATGAAGTGGACATTCTCAATAATTTCGGGGCGGTGATGGCATGGGCGACCTCTTGAGACGGCGTGAGATGATATTTGCCTCACCGCACAATGAGAAATGGGATTATGAATGGAATTACGCAAATGGCATTCCAATGACAGAAGCTGGCTGGGAATTGTTCGCATCTGGCTCCGGAGAATGCAGTTTTACCAACTCAGGGCAAGCACTTAAATCTGCAACGAATAATTCCTATAGATGCTTGAGAAATCCAGACCGATTCAATGTGCCGTCCGGCGTCATGGAAGTCACATTTTATGCCGCAGGATTCTCTCCGCCTGCCTCCGCTCAAAATATGCGGTTATGCTTAGCCAACGGGGCGAATGGGATACAGATAAACACCTCTGGCGGCGTAATACGGCTAATGAATAATGCGACTCCTGGAAATTGCACTTCCCTTGGAGCAACGTTAAATCCGGGTCAGATCTACACGATAACTTTGACCCTACAAAACAATATGGGAAGCGTTACATTGGATGGTGAATTATTGATAAGCGGAGTGGATACCCGGTCTATAGTATACTCAACAAACACCTCTATCTGGAGCCAAAATTCGAATGGAAACTTCATATATATTCAGCGCGTGAAACTAAAGTTAAACCGAATCTAACAGGAGGTTTACCATGTATGCAAAACTAATTGACGGCAATCTCATAATTGCGCCCAAAAAGCTCCTGTCTGATGATTTTATTGTCTACAATCCGCCAGAGTATATGTACAGAGAGCACGGATGGGAGCCTGTGAGATATACGACCGCGCCAGAAGCGCCAAGTGGTTACTACTATGCGAGCGGATGGGAAGAACGTGACGGAGAAATCGTGCAGGTATGGGCATTAACCCCGCTGCCCGACGACATCAGCGAAGCCGAAGCCTATGACATTATCTTCGGAGGTGGAGACACATGACGAGAGAACACGCCTATAAACTGCGCGATCTGATGCACAAAGCCTCCGCGTCTCTCTCCGACGAGGATGCGCTTGGCTGCGTGGAGCTGTTCCTCGCGTGGGCGGCTGACGCTGACTACACCGTGGACGAGCGCGTCCGCTATGGCGGTAAGCTCTACCGCTGTGTACAAGCTCACACATCCCAAGCGGATTGGACACCCGACGCAACTCCCGCGCTCTGGACGGAAGTGGCCAAGCCCGGCGAGATTCCCGTCTGGCGACAGCCGACAGGAGCGCAGGACGCTTACAACAAGGGCGACAAGGTGCATTATCCCGACGCTGCTGGGGACATTTATGTCTCTACCATTGACGGCAACGTCTGGGAGCCGGGCGTGTACGGTTGGGAGGTCGTTGCGTAATGCTCAAGGTATTGCAGATCGCACAGGCCGAGGTCGGCTACCACGAACAGGGCGACAACTTCACGAAGTTCGCCGAGGAGCTTGACCGCATCCGCTATTTCAACACGCCGAAGAACGGGTTGGCATGGTGCGCGACGTTCGTCTGTTGGTGCTTCGTGCAGGCATACGGGGCGGACGAGGCGCGACGCATCCTCTTCCAGCCGGCGCAGGACAACTGCGCAGCGGCGTGCTCCTATGCCGCGAACTACTACCGGCAGCGCGGGCGCTTCGGCCTCTCGCCGAAGATCGGCGCGCAGATATTCTTCGGTCAGAACGCGAGAGACCACACGGGCATTGTCTACTCCTATGACGCGGCGCGGG
>JAEEGL014595100.1_pt1 | contig 50038 bp, 49 predicted proteins | sample 9134231 | NCBI WGS metagenome assembly JAEEGL01 (sample SAMN16246548, study PRJNA631951) | gut metagenome | biome: gut microbiome; feature: rumen; material: fiber-attached | host: Bos | place: Iran: Karaj | collected 2018-10 | reverse complement strand
CTGATTTTGAGGGCATACCCGAGATGCTTGCTCCCACTGTAGTAGGCCGATTCAATGAAATCATGATTAAGTATCACAGCAAAACAGCAAAAGGATGATACGAGTCAGAAAGAGCGAGGCACCAGCAAGGGATGCTGAGGCGAAGGAGAAGATGTATAAACATGCTTTCTTTGCTGGTGTCGGGATATTCTCCCTCTTGACGATGGGAGTGTTGGGGTTGATGGAAAGCCGTAAGGACGATAATCGAGCTCTATATGGGTCGTGGTAAGTATTAATAATAAACCCATCATCCGTCCAACCCGTCCAATCCGTGTTCGTAAAAGATAATTCTTGATGGCAAATAACATTTTTGAGCAGTTTGTTGAGGCCTATTCTCGCTGGTCTATATTAGATAAGGTGGGGAAGGAGATGCAGTTGGAGAGGCTGTGGCAGCGTACGAGTGCTGCATACAATTATCTCTTCCAGGTGTATCAGAACAGAGGTTATCTTACGCCACAAGAGGCAAATTATGCCAATCAGATAAGCCAGATGTTGAAGGCTCTCCAGAGTCAAAAGATGAAGGTTGACCGAGATTTGTCTAATGAGATGATGAATCATCTTGTGAAGATGATAGTAAAACAATAATAATTGTGGCACATCCCCATTCGCTCAATCCGTGTAATTCGTGTTCGTAAAATAGAATATAAAAACAAATTATGTATGAACTATCGTGCAAGTGAGAGCAATGATAAGCTCGCTTAATCATTGCCGAGCGCAGCCGATAGTGCATGTTAAAACGAAGTTTGAACATGAAAGGAATAGTATTAGCCGGAGACAATCTTTGGTTAAAGATTCACGGTTCATGGTTAATGTTTAAAATAGAAACATAATAATATGAAGGGTATAGTATTAGCAGGCGGAAGTGGAACCCGCTTATACCCCATAACCAAGGGGGTAAGCAAGCAAATGCTTCCTATATATGATAAGCCGATGGTGTATTATCCCATCAGTGCACTGATGCTGGCAGGTATCAGGGAAATACTTATTATCAGTACTCCCTATGATTTACCAGGCTTTAAGCGTTTGCTGGGTGACGGCTCTGACTATGGTGTGCACTTCGAGTATGCTGAACAGCCCTCGCCTGATGGTCTGGCACAGGCATTTATCATTGGCGAGCAGTTCATAGGCAATGACAGTGTCTGCTTGGTGCTGGGCGATAACATCTTCTATGGATCAGGCTTTACAGGTTTACTCCGTAAAGCCGTGAGAGCAGCCGAGGACGAGAACAAAGCCACCGTTTTCGGTTACTGGGTATCCGATCCCGAACGCTATGGCGTAGCCGAGTTCGATAGGGAAGGGAACTGCCTCAGTATAGAGGAGAAGCCCAAGAATCCCAAGAGCAACTATGCCGTAGTAGGATTGTACTTCTACCCCAATAAGGTAGTCAATGTAGCCAAGCACATCAAACCCTCTGCACGTGGTGAATTAGAAATCACCACAGTGAACCAGGAGTTCTTGAAAGATGGGGAACTGAAAGTTCAAGTCTTTGGCCGTGGTTTCGCTTGGTTAGATACCGGCACCCATGACAGCCTTGCAGAAGCTTCTACTTTTGTTGAGGTCATAGAAAAACGTCAAGGCCTTAAGGTTGCTTGTCTGGAAGGAATTGCTTATCGTAAAGGTTGGATAACAGAAGAAAGAATGCGAGAACTTGCTGAACCTATGAAGAAGAACCAATATGGTCAGTATCTATTAAGAGTGATTGAGGAGAAGAAAGAAGCAATTGATTCGGATTCGTTTCGCTATTAGTTTTGAGTATTATGACAGTAGAAGATGTTAAGATTGTGGGACTGCCAAAGTTCACAGATCCACGTGGTAATTTATCTTTTGTGGAGCAGTTAAATCACATTCCTTTTGAGATTAAAAGAACGTATTGGATTTATGACGTTCCAGGTGGCGAAACTCGAGGTGGACATGCCTATAAGGAAAATCAGGAGTTCATAGTGGCCCTTTCGGGTGCATTTGATGTAGTTGTTGATGATGGGGAAAAGAAAAAAAGATTTATACTTAACCGCTCCTACTATGGGCTGTATGTTCCTGCAGGCTTGTGGAGAGAGATGGAAAACTTCTCAACAAATTCTCTTGCTCTGGAATTTGGTTCAGTTCATTATGACGAGAGTGATTATATTCGTGATTATAGCGAATACATAAAACTTAAGAAAAATGGCACAATATAATGTCTTCGACTGTACAATAGTTGAGTTAGACAAGCACCATAGCGACAGAAAAGGAAACCTTACAGTCGTGGAGAATGGGGCAACTCTTCCCTTTGATGTGAAAAGAGTTTACTATCTCTTTGATGTTCCTGGAGGCGAAGGTCGAGGAGCTCATGCCCACCGTGATTTAGAACAACTTATTATTGCCGCCTCTGGTTCTTTTACTGTTACCCTCGATGATGGTAAGAGTAAGCGATCATTCTTCCTGAATAGACCATATCAAGGTTTGTATGTTAAGCCTGGGCTATGGCGCGATCTTGTTGACTTCTCTTCTGGAGCAGTAGCAATGGTTTTGGCATCAGAGGTCTATCAGAAAGAGGATTACATAAGAGATTATCAAGAGTTCTTGGATTTTAGGAGGGAGAAATAATGGAACTATCTGCACTTTCCAGAGTCGTTGCCCCCACTCTGTCTCGCCAACTTTTTATGATGGCGAAGCAGTATGATGATGTAATTGACTTTACCCTTGGAGATCCCGACGTACCTACACCTAAGGCCATTTGCGATGTTGCATACACTGCGGCTATCAATGGTAATACCCATTACGCCCCCAATGCTGGAATTCCTGCATTGCGTGAAGCAATAGCGAAACAAGTAAGCAAAGAAAGCGGTATAGACTATACTGCCGATAATGTAGCCGTAACCATTGGAGCTACTGAAGCGGTTTACTTGTCTTTCATGGCTTGTATCAATCCCGGCGATGAGGTGATAATCCTTTCTCCTTATTGGGTGCAATATGAGAATATAGTAAAGCTCTTGGGAGGAAAGCCGGTCATCATTGATACATTCAAAGAGGACTTTGAACCAGACTTGAATGCTATCCATAAGGCGATCAATGGCCGTACAAGGGCCATTGTTTTGAACTCACCCAACAATCCTTCAGGCTATGTTTACAATGTTGCTTTTTTGAAGGAACTGGCAGAGATTTCGAGAGCCTATAATATTCTCATCTTTGATGATGAAGCCTATCGCTCGTTGATATATAATGGAGAGTATTTTCCTATTGCCAAATATTGTAAGAAAGAAGAGATTATCATCATCAACAGCTTTTCCAAGGAGTTTGCCATGACTGGCTGGCGTGTGGGTTATGTAGTAGCAGAGGAAGAGTTTATTAATACTGTAGTTAAATTCCAACAAAATATTGCCGTATGTGTTTCTACACCTAACCAGTATGCTGCCATTGAAGCCATTACTAATAAGGATAAATATGCTGGTGGCATAAAGGACGTGTTCCACAAACGTCGTGATGTGCTTACAAGAGAATTAAGCAAGATTGACAAACTGAAATTCAAAGCACCTGCCGGTACGTTTTATGCCTTTATTGATATAACTGCAACTGGATTGGATTCAAAGTCATTCTGCTTCTCTCTGCTAAAAAAACATCATGTTGCGGTAATACCAGGTGTGGCCTTTGGTGAAGCATTTGACAATTACATTAGATTAGCATTTACCCTCAACGAGGATAAGATAATAGAGGGTATTTCAAGGATAAAAGAATTCATAAATCAATTGTAAGATGGTTAATACAGAAAAGAAGATCATAGTTATTTTGGGTGGCAACATCCTTAACAGTGGCATTGTTGATTACTGTAAACAGAAAGACTATTTCGTTGTGGTCGTTGATTGGTCTCCAAATGCCTACCTCAAAGGAGATTTATTCCTCTGTATAGATGTGAAGGCAACAGATGAGATTATCAAAGCGTTGGGGGAGAACGGGATAAAGTCCATATATGGGGCATATTCCTCTATTGATTTGGCAGTCCCTTCTGTAAATGCCATCAATAGGCATTATGGGCTGGCTTCTATGGATGAACGGGCTCTTGCCAATGCCTTGCCTAAGGCTACAATGACTAGAATCTGGAATGAGGCAGGAATTCTAAACCGCTATTCTCACATTTTTGAGGAAGAAAAGGATGAGATATTTGAGAAGGTACAAGCTATAAAGATGATCTTCAAGCCCAACATTTCTTCCAGTTCCCGTGGTATCACTATCATTGAGAAGGGCTCTGATAAAGCAACGGTTGATGCTGCTTTCGAGAAGGCAAAGAGGGAATCGTTTGACAAGAAAGTGATTGTTGAAGAGTTTGTTGAAGGTCGTGAATTTACCTGTGATATGCTTGGAGATGCTGATGGTAATGTCTCTGTATATGCCATATCTGTAAAGTATCATACGGTAAATACTTGTAATAACAAGATTGCTATTAAACTGCATTATAATAGTGATTTCTATCCTGATGAGGTCTATAGAAAGATTGCTGAAACCGGCAAGAAATGTTATAAAACCCTTGGCTTCAAATCTTCACTTGGACATCTTGAGATTCTGATGAAAAAAGACGGCACGCTATCTCCTGTTGAAATTGGTGCACGTTCCAGTGGCTATATTACCAATCCTCTGGTTTCACTGGCAAGTGGTCATGATTATTTTGGTGATTATCTGAATGTTATAAATGGAGGTAAAGTGAGTGGTAAAGATTACATCAATGGTATAGAGTCATCTATGTATTTCTTTTATGATATGCCGCATGGTACTACCGTTTACCATCCTTGTACATTGATTGATTTCTTACCCGAAGGTATTAAGTCTGAATATAACAATCGTTCAAAGGTCACTGAACTTGGTCATCACTTTGATGATATAACAAATGATAACGAGCGAGTTGGGTATGAGATTATTCATGGAGAGCGCCATTTGATGTCCATTCATACTATTGAAGTGGCAGAGCAGGAATTCATTAAACATTGTACCGAAGAATGATATTCTACGACGATCACGCCCATTGCATAAAAGAGCAGGCAGGTGGTATTCTTATAGGCTTAGAAGGTACTCCCAAATTTGAGGGCTTTTTAGACAATGCTGGAGCAGAAGCTGTTGCAAAAGCCAATTCAAATTTCAAAGCTTGCTATTATATCACCAAGGAACGAAATGAGATACCTGATGAAACCATGCTAAAGTATCATCCTCGCAGGGAACAATATACTGCGGATGAAGTTATAGCAGATTTGAAGACACGTCATTGCAAGCTATGTATTATTGACACTCTGAACCAACCTCAATGGGGTTATATGGATTATTGGAAGGTGATAGCTACGTTTCCCAAGATTAAGTTCATCCTGCCCCACATGGGAGGCTATGATATTGTAGATTTCGTAAAGATTCTGGATTTCAACAAGAATGTTTATTGCGATTTCGCAATGACTCAGGAATACTTCGGATGGTGTGGCCCTCGCGCTAGATATGCTGTAGTAGCAGATTCCATTGATTACTGTTTGAGTCATCATAAACTGAGTAAAAAGGTGATGTTCGGAACAGATGAGCCAGACTTTAACCAGTCATTAGCATTAGAAAAGTATTTAACTCTTCCTAACTCGGAAGATTTATTAGTGAATAATTATTTAACTCTTATAAATTCTCTATAGCAATGAGTATTAAAGAACAGGCTATCGAAATGATTGAGGCCAATAAAATTTCTTCGACAGAAATAGGTGATGTCCTTGGTAAAACTGGACAGATTGAAGGTGTACACGCCCTGAATGAACAGATGTTCAAGGCTGGTGAAGTGAAGGTTATTTATGCCATCAACAACAGCAACTATGAGGTTCACAAACAGCTGGCAGAAAGCGATGATATTAAAGACAAGATTCTCTTTGTTTACAATGTGAATTGCGACCGTGCTGTGTTTGGCGACTTGGTCTCTAAATACATTATGCTCTACAAGCGAGCTAAGGCAATTGTTATCAACGGTAAACTACGTGATGCTCATACTCTGATAAAGGAAAAATATCCCATCTGGCTACAGGATGTAAGTCCTATCGGTTGTGTGAACCGTCAGAATGGTCCTGATATTGAACCTGAACTGTTGAAGGAAATCAAGGAGAAGTATGATGGCAGTATTATGGTATGTGATGATTCAGGAGTTGTTATGATTCCTAAAGATAAAATTAATGAAAAGTTAATCACTAAACTTGAGTTCATTGAATATCAGGAGGACATCTGGTTCTACTGTGTTGATACCCTCAAGATGAGTACCTACGATACAGTCTGCCTGAAGAAATACTTGGATGGTGGCCTTATTGATGATAAGAGGCTTGAGACGTTGAATGAGTTCCAGAAGATAATTAATAAGTGATGCTATGAATATTCCGTTTTTATCATTGAAAGACGTAACGGCTCTTCACGGAGCTGAGATTAACGAGGCTGTCAGCCGAGTAGTAAATGGAGGTTGGTACCTCCAAGGTAAAGAAAACGAAAAGTTTGAGGAGAACTACTCCAAGTTTATAGGTACAAAGTACACTATTGGGTGTGCCAATGGTTTGGATGCCCTTATCTGGATTTTCCGTGCATATATTGAAATGGGTGTGATGCAGCCTGGTGATGAGGTGATTGTACCCGCAAATACATACATTGCAACCATCCTTGCCATCACAGAGAATGGCTTGAAGCCTATTCTTGTGGAGCCAAAACTTAACACTCTAGAAATTGATGACGACCTCATTGAGACTGCTATCACTCCGAGAACAAAGGCTATTGCTATAGTTCACCTCTATGGTCGCAACGCATATACGGATAAGATAGGGGCGCTTTGCAAGAAGTACAATCTGAAGCTTGTTGAAGACAATGCTCAGGCGCATGGTTGCTTGGCACCAATTGATAATGGAGATTTGATAATTGATAATTGTCATTATAAAATGACGGGGTCAATTGGTGATGCCGCAGGTCATAGTTTCTATCCAGGAAAGAACCTTGGTGCATTGGGCGATGGTGGAGCAGTAACTACCAACGACCCTGAGTTGGCGGCTGCGGTTCGTGCCTTGGCCAACTATGGTTCACAGAAGAAGTATGTTTTCAAATACACCGGCCGCAACAGCCGATTAGATGAGATTCAGGCAGCTGTGCTTGATGTGAAGTTGAAATACCTTGTTGAGGACAATGCCCATCGCAAACAAGTGGCTAACTATTATTACGACCATATCAGCAATCCTCTCATCACCTTGCCTGATAGATTGCCCGATGAGCAGAACGCCTATCATCTGTTCCCGATTTTGGTTGCTGATTGCAAACGCGATGCATTGCATGATTATTTGGAGCAGAATGGAGTGGGTACTGTGATTCATTATCCCATTGCACCACATAAGCAAGAATGCTATGCAAGGGAAGAATGGAACAATCCTCAACTGAGTTTGCCTATCACAGAAAGGATTGCAGATGAAGAGTTGAGCTTGCCTATTGGCCCCACAATTGCTTTGGAGGAGGTTGACCATATCATCAAACTTATCAATAATTTCTTGAATGGAGGAAATTAAGAATAATAGCCAGTACAAAACAGTCTTTAAGGCTACTGCTCTATTCGGTGGGGTACAGGTGTGGCAAATTTTGATTAGTATCATTCGGTCAAAACTTGTTGCAATTATCCTTGGACCCGCAGGTATGGGTATAACGGGACTGTACACCTCTTCTACCGACTTAATTAAGAGCTGTACATCATTTGGCCTGAGTGCTAGTGCTGTGAAGTATATTGCTGAGGCAAATGGTGAAGGTGACAACCGTAAGCTGTCACACGTCGTAGCCATCTTCGGAAAACTTATGTTGCTTACGGGCTTGTTGGGAATGTTAGCGGTTATAGTTTTCTCACCCCTATTGAGCAAATCCGCTTTTGGTAACTACGATTACACCGTACCGTTTATTGTTCTGTCTGTCACATTGCTATTATTTCAGTTGTCAGCAGGAAAACTGTCGATATTACAGGGAACCAGAAAATTGAAGTCATTGGCAAAAGCGAGTCTAATAGGTTCTGTGATAGGGCTTTTTACCACAATACCCTTATATTATATATGGAGTACGCAAGGTATAGTACCAGCTCTGGTCATCGCAGCCTTAACAGGATATCTCCTCAATTGGCATTATGCCAAGAAGGTACAGATATCAGCCGTCAGGGTGTCCTTTAAGGAAGCCTTTGTTGAAGGTCGAGGTATGATTAATCTGGGAGTGGCTATGACGTTGAGTGGTATTTTGGCGACGGCTGTAGCATACATCATTCGGGTATTTGTGTCTAATCGAGGAGACACAGGCGAAGTAGGCCTATATACTGCAGGTATGACCATTCTAACGACCTATGTCGGGATGATTTTTACTGCAATGGGTACAGATTATTTTCCTCGTTTGTCAGCTTCATGTAATGACAACAACAAGAGCTGCGAGCTTGTGAATCAGCAAGCAGAAATTGCACTGTTGATATTGGGTCCCATTCTGGCATTGTTCATTATTTTTGCTCCCCTTGTTATCATTATATTGTATTCTGATGCTTTTCTCCCAACAGTCCGCTATATGCAGTGGGCCTCAGTTGGTATGTTATTTAGGGCAATCTCATGGGCGATCTCATTTCTGTTTCTAGCCAAAGGAGATACAAAGGTTTTTATTACCAATGAAGTTGCTGCCAACATTATCACCCTGGTTACATCTTTACTGGGATATCATCTTGGGGGGTTGGATGGATTAGGAGTAGCATTCCTGGCATCCTATGTTTTGTATTTCCTTCTTGTGTGGTTTGTTTGTGCGAAGTATTATTCCTTTAGAATCTATTCTCCGCTATGTAAGATTATGATTGTCCATATGGCGATTACCCTTTTGGTCTTTCTCCTTATGTTCCAGAATAATTTATGGATGAAATATATTCCTGCCGCTTTATTAGCTATCATTAGCATCCTGTTTTCGTTTCGTGAACTTGACAAGCGAATTGGCGTGAGAGTCTTTATCATTAATTTGTTTAACAAGAAATAATAGTAATCGTATGATGGAAAAACAACCATTAGTCTCAATTTATGTTTTGACATATAATAGTTCGAAGACCGTTGAGGAAGCCTTAGATAGCGTTTATGCTTTGACATATCCAAATATCGAACTTATTATATCTGACGATGCATCACCTGATGACACCGTTTCTGTATGTAAAGAATGGATTGATAAGTATCGTGAAAGGTTTCAGGATGTGCAGTTATTAACTGTTGAAAAGAATACTGGTGTTGCCAAGAATTTTAGAAGAGCTATTGATGCTTGCCATTCAGAATGGATTAAGGGCGTTGCTGGAGACGATGCTCTGTATCCTGACTGTATAAATCATTTCATGAATTTCATTAAAGAGCATCCTGACGCAAAAATGGTGCATGGTAAATGCAGACGTTATGATACAATAATGGATGAAAAATATTTTATAGAAGAGCTCCCTTTTAAATCAGATCCGTTTAATACTGTTTCTACTGCAAAACAACAGTTCAATATACTTTTATCATGGCCTTGCACGGGTGGGCCAACAATGTTTTATCACAAATCGGTTTTTTATATTCCAGAATTGCAGAATTGCGGATATCCTGGATTAGAAGATTATCCAATGTATTTGCGATATACCCTGTTGGGGCATAGAATATATTTTTGTGATGAACTAGTGTGTAAATATCGTCTTTCACCCACTTCTTTGCAAAACACCTCTAACTATAATAATCTAATAACAAAAAGTTATCTCCAATTCTTTTTTGAAGAGAAGCACAAATACTACAAAGGTATTGACAAGATTATCAATTATGGTTTTTACATATATCAGAAAATCCTTTACAATACCAGTAATAAAACTCTTAATAGATTATGGAAATATGGCTTGTATCCTTTGTATTGGGTTATATTTAAACTGAAACTCCACTATGATTACAAAAGAATCAACGACGCAATGAACGAAGAGCCTAAAGGCTAATTCTTTCTTGATAGCAGTCACCATGGCTCCAAAGAGGGCTACGGTCATTATACATACTTAACGCCCAATGGTGAATCCATTTTATTTATTAACGCAAAAATTAAAAAATGGCTAACGACAGACAGTCAAATTTTGAATTGTTAAGAATACTTGCAATCTTCTTAATTCTTTTTTATCACGCAAATTTGTTCAGTTTTGGGGGGGGCATAAAAGAAGATTGCTTGAACGATCCTACCGGTTCTATGATTCGGTTATTCTGGGATTCTTTTTGCTGTATTGGAGTAAACCTATTTGTGATGATATCGGGTTGGTTTGCTATCAAGCCAACATTAAAAGGCGCGTTCTCACTACTGTTCCAGGTCTGGTTTTATTGTTTTTTGATACTTTGTGTGTTTTGGAGTTTAGGCATTCCAGTAGAAACGAAATGGATATTGAAAATGTTTTTCTTTGGAAGTGCATACTGGTTTATTAACGAATATTTGGTCTTGTATGTATTTTCTCCAGTGCTCAATGCTTTTATAAACAATTCCTCAGCCACTCTTGTGAAAAACGTATTAATTGCATTCTTCATACTTGAAATATGCCTTGGCTGGATGATACAATTCTCAGGTTTCGGGGGAGGATACTATGCTATCCATTTCTTTGGGCTGTATCTGTTGATGAGATATGTGAGACTATATGGAGGGAAAATAAAAGAATTACCAAAATGGGCGTATTTGATTATTTACCTAGCGTGTTCGATAATTCCTGCTCTTGTTGGTTTCTATGGTCGTGTTTATTTTAACTATGGTTTCGGACAGGTTCATTACTCTTCGCCTTTCGTAATATTGGCTGCTTTGGCAATTTTTCTTCTTTTCTCGCGTCTTGAGTTTAAGAATAAGACCATTAATTGGTTGGCAACATCTGCTTTAGCTATCTATCTTGTTCATGTCAATCCAATAGTGATACCATACTACAAGGGCTTAATAATGAACATTTACAATAATACAAATGAATTACAATTTTTCATTGCCGCCTTCTTTGTTTCACTCATAATTGGTATTCTATGTATGTTGTTTGACAAGATTAGGATTTTGGTATGGAACAAGGCCTGTAAGTTTTTTCTTGACAGATTATTTTGTAGAGTAGAACAGAGGTTTCAATAATTGTTGATGATTAAAACAGCAGTAATCATGGGCGCAGGGATGATTAGCATTATCAGTAATTAATACTTATAAAGAAATGAAACGTATAATTTTTGTAAATCTTCACAGTAATGCATTTATAGTAAGGACTTTGGATAAATTCTTATTTAAGCGAAGTGTTGCTATAAAACATAAGTATATTCTTGATTATCTTCTTGGCCGGGAAGATATTCATGTGTGTAGTTATATCAATGATTACGGTTTCTCACTATATAAGAATGGCTCTCGTTTATCACGCACATTGGCCAAACTATTTGGCCGATTGGAGCATTTTTATATTATGCGAAAGAACGGGATAGACCGTAGGAAAGTGGAATTAATCAAAGCGTCCCAGATTACAGCAGATGACATCCTTGTATCGTATGTCAATGGTTACGATACCCTTCAGCAGATTGCTGTGCTACCAGCTTTTAAAGTGTCAAGTGCAATTCACTTTCTTGGAGAGAAATTACCTTCAGTTGTAGCTAAAACAGCGGGGATACAACTCTTCTTTGATGAGAGCAATCTGAAGAAATTTTCAAAGGCCTTTCAAGTACGCTACGATTGGTATAATAAAGATGTTCTTGTCCATCCCTTCGTTTTTGCGCCTCGTTTCAAGAAGACAACACCTTTTTCTGAACGTGAATGCCGCTGTTTCTCTACTGGAACTATCATTGATTTGCCTCGTGAGGAGTTTACCGAGATATACGGTGACCCGTGTAACCAGCCTACGCGTCGACAGGTGTATGAAAATCAAGAAGAACTTAAGCCTTATATAGAATGTACAAATAATTATTATTTGGAAGATGACAAACTTAAACAAGTTAAACCCAATGATAATTTCATAGTAAAAGCATATAAGGTTTATTATAACCAAAGTCATACGGGAAGACAAAAAAAATACTTCTCATTTGATATGGTGGAGCGTTTCAATCACTTTAAAATGTTCCTTGTTGGTGAAGAAGTAGTTGGAATACCTGGCATTGGCTTCGTAGAGGGAATGGCTTGCGGAGGTGCTTTTATAGGTCAGGACTTTGGCATCTACGAACAATACGGGATGCAGGAAGGAGTCCATTACATTGGATATGATGGTACTTTAGAAGATTTGAAAGCAAAAATCTCCTATTACCAGCAGCCAGAACATCAAGAAGAACTGGAACGTATAGCCAATGCTGGTTATGAGTTTGCCCAGACTCATTTTCGTGGTGAAATAGTAGCTAAAGAACTATTAGATAAACTTCAGAAAGCACACGCAGAATGGAAAGCATCCAAATAACTTTCGGAAAGGACAAAACAGCCATTATCAAGGGTTTTACCATTGTATTTATGATTCTACTTCACGTGTTTGGTGGAGTGGGATGGTATGAGGGTGATATCCCCATGAACCATAATGAAGGGTTGATACGCTTTATGCATTCATTCCAGATTTGTGTGGGCATCTTTGTCTTTATGATTGGCTATGGTTATGCGTTCTCAAAGAAAAAAGATTTCAATTACAGTATCAAGCATGTGAAGCAGTTACTCACAGTGTTTTGGACCATTCTTTTCCTCTTTGCCATTCCTGCAAGTTTGAGTACCATATGTTCTTCTAATAATGGAACCCGACTTATCCTACTCAACATGCTCGGGATTGATGAAACGTTGTTATGGGTAAGCTGGTTTGTGTTTTTGTATATATGGGCGATGATAGTTATGCCGTTCATGGGGAGGCTGATAGATAGAAGACCTTATCTATGGACGATAATATTTATTGGTGTTTCTCTCATTTCTCAATTTGTTATTTGGAATTTGGTCCCCAATTTTAATATCCGTCCTTGGTGGCACGCTTTGTTTGTCTGTTTTAGTTGGACTCCTACCATCCTTTTGGGCTATATATTTGCACGAAAGGGATGGTTTCAGAAGATAAGCATACCTAATCATTGGTCAGTACCCATCATCGCTACCGTACTTGTCTTCGTGGTTTTGTGGTTGAAAATGGTATTGCCGGGAATCAAGATATTGAACTTCGACATCATCTATGCACCAATCATCATCCTATGCATTTTGGTGGTATTCTCGCAGTTCAAAATGAAGTATTTCTCCAAGGTGATGTTGGAGTTAGGTGACAAAAGTGTCTATATGTGGTTTGTCCATGCGCTATTTTTTACTGCAGCCACACGCCCTATATATCACCAGTTTGTGATGATTTCAAGCAATCTCTGGATTGTGGCTCTGTGGACAATAGTGTTAAGCTATCTCATATCATTAGTAATAAAGAAAGTAGTTGAAATATAATATGACTGTAAAAGAAATTTTATTAACGCCCTTTATGTTTTTCCCTTTGTTGGCATACCAAACCAGCACATACAAGGATAGGATCGAAAAAGATGTGGACAGGTTTTGGATGGTTCATTATGGAAAGAAACCGTCAAGTTATACCATTGGAATCATCCGCGAACTCGTGAATTGCATAGAGTTTCGCAATTTGTTTTTTTTCCGGTGTGGAAGGATTGGTAGAATATTGTCGCACCTATCTTTGTTTTTTCTTCCTAAGCAAAAACTTCTTTCTTTTGGTGTGGCAAGAGAAAAATTTGGTGGAGGTGCTTTTCTACAACATGCTTATTGCACGGCAATAACAGCCCAATCAATTGGAGAGAATTTTTGGGTGTGTCGGGGAGTTAGCATTTCATATAGTGGAAATGGTTGCCCTAAAATTGGTAATAATGTATTTATTGGAACCGGAGCTATTATTACAGGTAATATTACCATAGGGGATAATGTTTCAGTTGGCGCTGGGACAACAGTAGTTCGAGATGTGCCTGATAATACATTAGTTGTATCTCAGAAAGCAAGATATATTGATAAAACGACAAGAAAAGAACGTTAGGTATATGCGACCATTACATATTATTATGCCAATGGCAGGCGAGGGTTCCCGTTTCCTGAAAGAAGGATGGACAACCCCTAAGCCATTGATTGAGTTGAAAGGTAACCCGCTGTTTCAGCGGGCTATCAGTAGTGTTCGAATCGAAGGTGTACCGATGAAGTACAGCTTTATTGTTCGGCAGGAACATATTGACAAATACGGCATCGACAAGGGCATCAAAGCGCTGTTGCCCGAAGCCAATATATTCTCAGTTCTCAAAACCACTCGTGGTGCAGTTGAGACTTGCCTGATGGCGGAGTCTGCCATTGCAGATGAAGACGGTATTGTAGTCATGGACTGCGACTTGGAGTTCCATAGCCAACGCTACTTGGAGATAATAAAAGCAGTTCTCAGCACTCAGCACTCAGAGTTGGGTGGTGTGCTTGTGTCTTTTGAATCTAATCTCCCCAAGTATAGTTATGCGGAGACGGATGAAAAAGGCAATGTCATCCGAACAGCGGAGAAAGAGGTAATCAGTAACCATGCTCTGTGTGGTGCTTATTTCTTCAGCTCAGGCAAGCGGTTTAAACAGATAGCCCACCAGTTGCTCAACGAACCAGAGTTCAAGAAGCCGGAATACTATGTGTCGCTCCTTTACAACTACCTTTTGGAGGCTGGAGAACAAGTTCAGTTAGCAACCATGGAAGAATATTATTCATACGGAACACCTGAGGAACTAAAACGCTACTTATGATAAAGGCAATCATTACCGATTTTGACGGTACGCTGGTTGATACTTTCGAGGCCAACCTGAGGGCTTACCAAAAGGCATTTGGTGATGTCAATATGAGCCTGACGGCAGAAAAGTATAGAGAATGCTTTGGCTTTCGCTTTGAACGATTCATGATGGCTATGGCAGTCCAGGATGACAAGACGGCTAACTATATCAAGGAAGCAAAGAAAGAATACTATCCTAAATATTTCGAGTTTCTGAGACCCAATCATGCTTTGATAGCTTTGATAGAGAGTTTCCATGCAATGGGGGGTAAGACGTCCATTGCGTCAACAGCCAGGAAAGAGAACCTGATGAACGTGGTGAACTACTTGAACCTTGCGGACAAGTTTGATTTGATATTTGCAGGCGTGGATGTTAAGCAGGGCAAGCCCTCGCCTGAGATATATTTAAAAGCTATGGAAACCTTGGGGGTCAAACCTGAGGAAGTGTTGATATTTGAAGACAGTCCAGTAGGTATTGAAGCAGCAAGAGCCTCTGGAGCACATGTGCTCATTGTGACACAAGAAGATTTTGAATAATGAATCATCTCAAAATAGAGAATTATGAATATTGAAGTCAAGGGACATTCTGGGTGTCAGATAGATGTAGTGCCTGAAGGAGAAGACATCTACGTCTATAAGTCCACCAAGGATCCTAAATACCTGAACCGCTTGGTGCTTCAAGCGGAGAAGCAAAAGGCGGCTGGACGCGTTGAATACCAGCATATCCGAGTGCCGGAGGTGTTCGAAATCAACAAGGAAGCAGATATGACTGTCATCAAGATGCAGTATGTCTATAGCAAGAACTTTATTGAGTTCTTTGAGCAGGCCGGATTCGAACAAATCAATTACCTTATTGGGGCATTGAAATACTTCTTGGAGTATGAGATTGACCAATGCAAATTAGAGAGTGTGCCCGCCAGCATCTTTCTGTCCAAGTTTGCTGAGGTAAAAGGGAAGACGGAAATCAACCCCTATTGCAAGGATGACGAGGAGATTAAAGATATTCTGGCAAAGGCAGGGAAGTGGTTCCAATCAATTGAAAGCCTACTGATTCCTGTAGGTCTTTGCCATGGTGATTTGACCTTCAGTAATTTGCTGTTCAACGGCAACAACTACTATTTGATAGACTTCCTTGATAGTTTCGTAGAAACACCGTTGCAGGATATAGTCAAGATTCGTCAGGATACTCGCTATTATTGGTCACAGCTGATGTACACCAAGCAGTATGATGCTGTCCGCCTGAGGATAGTATGCGATAAGATAGACAGTGAGATTGACTCCTACTTCCGTGGCAAATATCAATGGTATGCTGACAACTACAAGACCGTTCAGCTGATGAACATCCTTCGCATCTTGCCTTATACGCACGAGGAAAGAGTGGTGACTTATTTGAAGAACATCTTAAAAGAATTGCTCCATGAAATATAGTCTTATAGTACCGGCTGCCGCAGACAAGGCAGAATACAGCGACAAACTGCCATATATCTTTGGCCTTGATAAGGATGGGGTAATCATCTGTATCAAGAGCATAATGGGCCTTGATTTAAGCCGCTTTGATGACATCTACTTTACGGTTCTAAAGAAACACGACGACCGTTTCTTCGTTGTTGATTCCCTCAACCTGCAGTTCAAGCGACTGGGTTTGCACAACGCTCATGTCACTGTTCTTGACAGCCCTACACGCGATCAGGCAGAGACGGTGTATCAAACCATACAGACGGAGCAGATAGAAGGTGGCATATTCATCAAGGATGCTGACAGCTATTTCAAAACCGATTTCAACAGCAACAATGGCATTGCCATCTTTCCGATTGAGGAGTTGGACAACCTCTCTCCAAAGGACAAGAGCTATGTGGCTGTTGATGATATGTATTATGTAACCAACATCATCGAGAAACGCATCGTTGGGCACTACATCGGTGCTGGTGGTTATATGATAGATGATGTTGTGAACTTCTGCAACTATTATCATCGTCTGCGTGATTATGGGAGGCTTTACCTCTCCCATATCATCTATGCCATGTTGCTTGACAAAAAGACTTTCCGTCCGATGATAGTAGAGGACTACAAGGACTGGGGAACACAAAAGGATTTGTATATAAACGGTTAATTGACATTGTATGTTACACGATATTCTTTTAAAAATATATTTGTTTTTTAGGAGGCTTGTCATCCATGTTAAATATTGCTTCTTGAAGAGAAGACTTACATGGGAGGTCAGAGACGCAAACGAGACTGTGGATGTTATCCTAAAGAATCATTCTTCTGTATCCCGTTTTGGTGATGGCGAATTCTACATCATGTGGAAAGTGTTTAATAGTCCATTCCAAAAGGCTAACGACAAGTTGGCTCAGAGGCTTGAAGAGATTCTCATCTCGGATGCGCCAAACCATATAGTCTGTATTCCTCATACGTTTGTCAACAATAAAGGGTACATCAAGGATACAACAAGGTTTATTGAGGACTTTATAGTGCATTTTCATAAGAAATTAGATGCATCTTTAAAGCCAGGTAAGACTTACTATGATACCAACTTTACCCGTTTTTATTATGATTTTGCGGACAAGACCCCTTGTAAAGACAAGATTGCCAAAATCAAGAAGATTTGGAATGGGCGTGATTTGTATATCATAGAAGGAGAGTCAACCCGTTTTGGCTACGGTAACGACTTGCTATATAATGCAAGAAGTGTACATCGGATCCTTTGCCCGCCCAAGAATGCGTTTGACAGATATGAAGAAATACTGGGCGCAGCCAAAGAAATACCCCATGATGCATTAATTATTTGTGCATTGGGAATGACAGCGACGGTATTAGCATACGACTTGGCCCTTACAGGAAGGCAAGCTATTGATATTGGGCATCTTGATGTTGAATATGAATGGTTTAAAATGGGAACTTTGGTAAAATGTGCCATCCCTGGAAAGGCAGTAAATGAAGCTGGTTATCAAACTGTGAATGACAGTTTATCAGATAAAGTATATACAGATTCAATTATAAAAAAGATTCTTTAACCTTAAGAAGGGTATTATGGTTTCAGTATTAGTTCCTGTCTATAACGCCGAGAAGTTCTTAGACGGTTGTGTACAAAGTATACTGTCCCAATCGTATAAGGATTTGCAGATTGTTTTAATAGACGATGGTTCTAAAGATAATTCCTGGTCTCTATGTCAGGATTACGAAAGTCATGATTCAAGAATAGAAGTTTATCATCAAGATAACCAAGGAGTCGCTGAAACACGGAATCAACTTTTGTTAAAGGCAAAGGGGGATTTTTTGTTATTTGTCGATTCTGATGATTGGATTGAGCCTGACATGGTCGAATACCTAGTATCATTAGCTACAGTATACGATTCTGAGATGGTGATGTGCGACAGGGTCATTAATGATGCCAAACCGTCAAACAATGAACCTGATGTGAAAATACTTCCCCAAGAGGTCGCCATAGAAGATTTTCTTCATCATGACTATTTTGTGGGTGCTTTATGGAACAAATTATTAAAAAGAACCGCCACCAGCGGGATACATTTTAGAAAAGAAATCTGGTATGGTGAAGATGCTTTGTTTACTTGGGGCGTACTACAAAAAACTCAGAGAGTGGTTGTAAGTAGCAGACAACTTTATCATCAGTATATGAACGAAGAGAGCATATCGCATCAACCATTTGGAGAGAAGAAGCTGACAGGTCATCAGACTTGGACCATTATTGGCGAGGATGTGAAGAAGCGGTGGCCACAATATACGGAATTGGTGATGGGCACGTTCGCAAGAAGTGATATGTATCTCCTGCAGCAGGCAAGCATGGGCGGTTATCCAAAGGATGAGCATATCAAAGAGTTGCAATTTAATGTTCGAAAAAATTACAAATATTTAGTGCCTAGATTGAAATCCACAAAGAGAATACTCTTAATGGGAACAATCATCATGTATTGGTATGGGTTTGGAAATATATATCAAAAATTGCATAAACTAAAATCAATGATATGAACATCATGATAAATGCCTCCAATCTGGGAGGGTCTGGTGGTGCTGCACAGGTGGCAGACTCGATATGCATGGAGCTTTATAAATATACGCAACATAGGTTTTTTGTGGTACTTTCAACGTCATTCTCAAAAACCAGGGATGCTATTGAAGGCTATGATAATGTTAAGGTGGTGGAGTATTCTTATCCGCGAAAGGACTGGCATTCTTTGTTAACAAAACGAAATGCTTTTCTTGATGGACTTGTTGAATCGGAACGAATTGATTGTGTACTGACAATATTCGGTCCTGTCAAGTGGGTGCCTCGTTGCCAACATCTTTGTGGCATTGCTTATCCGCATATAATCTTCCCCCATAGTCCCTTTTTTGAGAGTATGACCTGGCTAGAAAATAAGAAGTCTATGCTGTCAAATGTATATATGGAGTATTTGTTTAAAAGAAATTCGGAGGTTTTCTTTACAGAGAACCCGATGGTTACTCAAATAGTAAAGAATAAATGGAAAAATAAGAAAGTATATACGGTTACAAATAATTACAACCAGGTATTTGACGCACCAGATTCTTGGGACACCTATAAACTCCCTTCATTTGCGGGAACACGGATCTTCTCTGCTTCATCGATGATGGTTCACAAGAATTTACCAATTACAATAGATGTTGCGCTACTATTGAAGAAGAAACATCCGTCATTCAGTTTCCAGTTTGTATTAACGGTAGATGAAGCTCAGTTCCCGCCCATCCCCAAGGAGATAAAGGAGTGTTTCGTGTTTACAGGTGGTCTACATATTTCGAAGATACCATCACTTTATGAACAGTGTGATGTGGTATTCCAGCCCTCCCTATTAGAATGTTTCTCCGCTTCATATCCTGAAGCTATGAAGATGCAGAAGCCGATAGTTGTGCCTAATCTTCCGTTTGCCAAGGGATTGTGTGAAGATGCTGCAATCTATTATTCGCCACTTTTAGCGGAAGAGGCGGCTGACAGATTATACGAAGCCGCAACTGATGAGATCTTGCGGCAAAGAATGGTAGAATCAGGTAGGAAACAACTAGGTAAGTATGATACCAGCGTACAGCGGGCTGAAAAGTTGATTAAGCTATGTGAAGAATTATGATACATACAAGAAAAGAACTAAAGGATTGCCTTAAGGCAGATTCGGTAAATTATAAGAATTGTATTGGAATTAGGGGCGTTCTGATGTCGCTAATTTGTTCACCAGTATCTGACCAAAAATACATTTGGAAATATATAAAAACTATGCGCTATGCAGAGTATTATATCAACAAGTATCATTCATATAAAACTCCGATGGCATTATATTACCTGCACAAATTGAGGAAGTATGGCCGAATAACTGGTTTCCAGATACATCCTGGAACGGTGGGGAAGGGTCTTACAATATGGCATTGGGGGCCAATTATTATTGGGGGAAAATCAAAATTGGGAGAGAATTGTGTCCTACGTCCTCCCATTTTGTTGGGTCATAAGACGCCTGATGCTCCAGCACCTGTTGTTGGTGATGATGTGGAAATCAATAGTGGTGTTAAACTTATTGGAGCCATCTCAATTGGAGATGATGTAATAATTGGAGCAAATGCAGTGGTGACACATGATATACCTTCTCATTCTATTGTAACGGGAATCCCTGCCAGAGTGATTAAAACGCGAAAGTCAAAAGATGATAATTGGACAACAGTTTAAATATAAAAAATGATAGTTTACTTATTAGTAATAATTATGCTTTATATTATGCACAGTAACGTGCAAATAGAGCATAACGAGGTAAAAAAGGATAAGTTAGAACGGATGTATGTCTTTTGGGCTACTGCCATTTTAGTATTGCTTGCAGCCTTGCGATGGGTCATGCCTGGCACTGATGTTGAGAATTATGTCATGTGGTATCAGAGAATGTCAGAGATGTCTTTCGCGCAAGTAGCAGAAGAAAGAGATTTGTCGTATGTGTATTACCTTACATCGAAAGCATTCTCTCTTACGGGACTATCATTCCGTTTCTGGTTTGCCTTCATGGAAATAATATACCTGGTTGCTTTCCTACGGTTAATTAAGAAGTTCACTTCAGACAGATTACTATGCTTGTTTATACTCTTCAATATTGGACTTTTCAGTTTCTCATTTAATGGGATGAAACAAACTTTAGCCATGGCGTTGATTTGGTTTGGATTCTCCTTTTTGTATGAAAAGAAGTATTTCTGGGCTGTAGTTATGGTGGTGCTTTCGTATTTCTGCCACAAAACCTCGATGGTTTTCTTGATTACCTACTTGATGCCGAGCTTGAGTAAAATGAAGAATACTTATTATGTGCTAATCGTAAGTGTAGTCACTATTCTTCTATTCTCATATTCTTCTGTTTTGGTGACTTTGTCCGATTTTATGGGTGATGAGCATTATATTGGTTATCTTGAAGCAGGTTCCAAATATAGCCCGACTGTATTTACTTATAATCTTATCCTTTTATTCATGGCTATTTATGCCAAGCAATATCATGAAAACCAAGTATATTCAAAGGATGCCAGACTCATAATAGGCTTAGCCGTATTATCTGTACTCACTCAACTGTTTGCATTCCGCGTCGCAACGGCTTTTCGTTTGGCGTTGTATTTTCAACCCTTCCTCGCGATCTATCTTGCTAATAAGTTAGGACGTCGTAAGGATATGATAACTATACTTTTTATCATGGGAACAATATGGCTTCTATATACAGAACGTAACTTCCCCTATAAATTCTTCTGGCAATGATGATGAACACTCGCAAATGGTATTCTGAAATAGTATTGCTGCATTGTGTGGGCATGTTGATGATTTTGTTTGCCCATATTGCACATGCTAATGGTTATATGAATGTTGGCGAACTGTTGATTACGGGAGTTCCCCTGTTTCTGTTTGTCTCAGGGTTTCTCGTAGGAGTAAAGCCTGTTCCCCATAACACAGTATGGCTTGCGAGAAAAGCTAAAAGGATTCTTATGCCATATTATTTTTTGTTGATAGCGGTACTTATCATTTATTTGACACTCCAAACTGAGCCGTTCCAAATCAAACAATGGATAATACTTTTTGCAGATTTACAGGGCTTAACAAACTTTTTGTTCTACAATGACTTAACAGGTTACTATTCACCCCTTGCCCAAGGCATAGGACATTTTTGGTTTGTTACCATCATTATGCTCTGTTACCTGTTGGTGCCTTTATTCGAAAAAGTGTGCGAGTTTGATTTTTGGAAAAAACATACGAGTGCAATAGTTGTCACGACTATCATTGCCCTACAACCAATCCTGATTTTCTATAATGTTCAGATAAGTGCCATTGTCGTTTTCTTCCTTGGCTATTTGTTTGCAAGGAATGGCATTGAGATGACAGGAAAAAGATTCATTTCGATGACGTTAGTAATGATTCTTCTATTTGGATGTAGGCTTATAATGAGAAATTATTTAGACGGTACAATTATTTACAATCACTATATCGCTACCCTATCAAATTATGCCATTGGTCTTTGGATTGTTGCCCTATTCTTCTATTTGCGGACTTGTCTGCCAAAGATAATTGACAACATCGCCTCATGGAAGTTTGTGCTGTGGATTGAGTCCATTATATACGAAATATACCTTATCCATCATATCATCATCAAAGGTTCGTGGTCATTGTACCAATTTGGGTATAATACAGTATTGACAACCGTTGTTGTTATTGCTGCAACCATTTGTATAAGCTTGGCATTGAAATGTGCCACCTCATTTGTCACTTCAAGAATCTTTAAAAAATAACATATTATGAAAGTAGTTCTTTTAGCAGGCGGCTTCGGGACACGCATCTCTGAGGAGTCCCAGTTCAAGCCCAAACCCATGATTGAAATAGGTGGTATGCCTATTCTTTGGCATATCATGAAAGAGTATGCCCATTATGGTCACAATGAGTTCATCATTTGTGCGGGCTACAAACAAGAATACATCAAGGAATGGTTTGCCAACTACTTCCTTCACAACAGTGACGTGTCGTTTGACTTCCGCAACGGTAAGAATGAAATGACAGTACACCACAGCAATCTCGAGCCTTGGAAGGTCACAGTGGTTGATACAGGCTACAATACCATGACTGGTGGCCGTATTAAGCGAGTGCAGGAGTATGTAGGCAACGAACCATTTATGATGACCTATGGAGATGGTGTTTGTGATGTTGACATCAATAAGTTGTTGAAGTTCCACAAGAGTCATGGTAAGATTGCAACGCTTACCGCTGTCAAGATGGCGCAGGAAAAGGGCGTGTTAAATATTGGTGAAGACAATTCCGTGCGTGCCTTCCGTGAGAAGAATATTGGTGACGGAGCTCCTATCAATGCCGGCTACATGGTGCTTGAACCCGCCATCTTTGACTACATTGAGGGCGACTCAACCAACTTTGAGAAAGGTCCGTTGACAAGACTGGCTGATGAGGGGCAGTTGATGTCATACATCCACGAAGGTTTCTGGCAGTGTATGGATAACATCCGTGAAAAGAATATGCTGGAGAAACTCCTTGAAGAGAATCGTGCACCTTGGAAGAAATGGGAGCGCAATGTGCCAATCATCCCTGAGGCAATTAAACGGTATTGATTTTAAATTGAGATGATAATGATAGACATCTTTAATAACTTTTATAAAGGGAAGCGTGTCCTTGTAACCGGGCACACCGGTTTCAAGGGCTCTTGGCTCAGCATCTGGCTCCACGAGCTTGGTGCAGAGGTGGTAGGTGTAGGTCTGGAGCCCTACAGCGAGAAGGACAACTTTGTCCTATCCGGTATTGGTAAGAAAATCAAGGCTGACATCCGTGCAGATATTCGCGATGAAGAGAAGATGAAAAAAATCTTCGCTCAGTACCAGCCCGAAATTGTCTTCCACCTTGCCGCACAACCTCTGGTGCGTCTCAGCTATGAAATACCTGTTGAGACCTACCAAACAAACGTGATGGGAACCATCAACATCATGGAAGCCATCCGTGCAACGGAGAGCGTGAAGGTGGGAGTGATGATTACCACCGACAAGTGCTATGACAACAAGGAGCAAATGACGGGCTACAAGGAAGATGACCCCTTTGGTGGTTACGACCCCTATAGCTCCAGTAAAGGCGCTTGTGAGATAGCCATCCAGAGCTGGCGCAGGAGCTTCTTCAATCCTGGTGACTACGGAATAAAACATCATGTAAGCCTTGCCAGTGTGCGTGCCGGTAACGTGATTGGTGGTGGTGACTGGGCTAAAGACCGTATCATCCCTGACTGCATCCGTGCTTTGGAGGCAGGTAAGCCTATTGAGATTCGTTCTCCGAAAGCAGTACGCCCTTGGGAGCACGTGCTGGAACCCCTGAGTGGTTATATGCTCCTTGCTCAGAAGATGTGGGAGCATCCTACCGAGTATTGTGAGGGTTGGAACTTTGGTCCGGAATCAGAATCCGTTCTTACCGTATGGGAAGTGGCAACCGCCATGATTAAGAACTTTGGTTTTGGAGAACTGAAAGATGTGTCTGACCCCTATGCGTTGCATGAGGCCAATCTCCTGATGCTTGACATCGCCAAGGCTAAGACCCGCTTGGGCTGGAAGCCAAGGTTGGATGCTACCCAGTGTGCCATCCTGACTTCTGACTGGTATAAACGATATAAGACAGAAGATGTGTACAGCATCTGTATTGATGAAATAGAAAAATTCATTCGGTAGTCTTATTATGAAAAAAGTATTGGTGTTAGGCGCAAACGGCTACCTTGGCTCTCGTCTGACGTTGGCTTTGGCGGACAAAGGATATGAGGTGGTGGCGTTTGTTGACAAGCATTTTCCATATCAGATGCTTCTTAATCATCCGAGGGTTAATGCGGTTGAGTTCGTACTGGAACATATTGAGGACTTAAATGGTCACCCTTCCTTGGACAGCGTTGATACACTTTATCATTTTGCTTGGGCTGGCGTAAATGCACGGGTCAGGAATGAAGAGGAGGTTCAGGTACAGAACGTGATGTTTGGTATTAAAGTCATGGAGTTTGCCGTCAGGCACGATATCAAGAGAGTGATAGTCCCTGGCTCTGCAGCGGAAGTAAGTTGTGGTGATGGTGTTATTACTGGAAAAGAGGTTTCTGCACCCTCAGATATGTACAGTGCCTCAAAGGTGGCAACCCGCCATGTCTGCCAGACCTATGCCCGCTTGCATAACATTGACTTGATTTGGACACTGATAACGAGCATCTATGGTCCCGGACGCAACGACAATAATCTGATTTCATACGCCATCCAGTCGTTACTGAAGGGAGAAAAGCCTTCTTTTACAGGTTTGGAGCAATGGTGGGACTACCTATATGTGGAAGACCTGTTGGAAGCAATGATTCTCTTGGGAGAGAAAGGTATTGGCGGTAAGGTTTATCCCGTGGGTTCTGGCGAGCATCAGCAGCTAAATCGTTACGTGGAGATTATTCGTAATCTCATCAATCCTGAACTCCCCGTGGGGATAGGCGATTTGCCTTACAAAAACCCCAACAAGATAGACAATCAGATAATGGACATTACTGAACTAAAAACCGATACGGGTTTTAACCCTCAATGGAATTTCGAGCATGGTATTGCAGTAGTAATCAACGATTATAAAAACAAAAAGCAAACGATATGACATTCAGTGTAATTATTCCTGTTTACAATGTAGAGAATTATCTGCACGAATGTGTGGACAGCATTGTGAACCAAACGTGTCAGGACTTTGAGTTAATCCTGATAGATAACGGTTCAACCGATAGTTCTGGAAAGATTTGCGACGAGTATGTCGCAAAATACCCCAATGTAAGAGTGAAACACCTTATGCCAAATATTATGGCTTCTGGGGCAAGGAATGAAGGCCAAGCGTTGGCTAAAGGGGATTATATCCTCTTCATTGACAGCGATGACTATTATATTGACAATAAGGTATTTGAAAAGCTGAAAGAAAAGACTTTGAACAATCCCGATGTCGTGTTATTCAATCATGTGGATATCTTCGAGAAAACAGGTACTTATGGAAAAAAAATGTACAACATGGACGTGGAGACGGAGGGGCGTCCGGCTGTAGATATATGCAACGAACTTATTGACAAAGATAGTTACTATAATAGTGCTTGGAGTAAAGCCATAAAGAGGTCTATCTTGGAAGACAATGATATTCATTTCACTCCTGGGTTGACCGTAGAAGACAATGACTGGTATTATCGTGTGGTGTTACATATAAAGACGGTTGCTATTGTGAATGAATCGGTTTACGTCTATCGACGCAGGACGAGCGGATCCATCACCTCATCTGGAACCATTAAGAATATTATTGACTGCTTGAATGTGATTGAGAAGTGGTTAGGAATTATTGAAAAAGAAAAGAATAATCCTAATTCTGAGATTATCCTGCATAGCCTTTCGAAGCAGTATTGCAACTATCTGATTGGCTATTCTTCCCAACCACGTGACAAGGATTGTGACAGACGTTTCAAACAGTATAGTTACTTGCTGAATAACACCCAAACGCCGAGGGTCGTTGTATTCAGAAAGGTTTACCGTGTATTCGGATTGAATGGAATACTATTACTTTTAAAGTTATATAAACGAGTAAGATGAAAGAACAAGTTTTACCTCGTGTGCTGGTTGTCGATATCAATCCCTGGCGGGAAGATGGGACATCACACACGATGAAGAACATCTTTACATGTTGGAGTCCGGAAAAGGTGGCTCAGATATATACTAAACCAATAATGCCGTACACTAAAGTCGCGTCCAGGTTCTTTCAGATTGATGAGACTGTTGTGATAAAGAGTGTATTGAAACCTTGGTTGTGTGCAGGTGGTGAGGTAGTTAGCTTAGAAAACGTGGTAGAGAAAGGAGGCTCTGAAACTAGAAGAGATTCTAATACTAGTGGTACGCGTTTCAGTTTTATGTATCTTTGCAGGGAAGTACTTTGGCTCTTTGGTCATTGGAGAAGCAAGAAGCTGGACGAATTCTTAAAGGACTATAAGCCAGATCTCATTTTTGCATGTATCCAACCTACTGTTTTTTCTGGTTGGATTGAAAGATATATAATCCGAAAAACAGGGAAGCCTTTTGTCTGTTATCTGGCTGATGACAATTATTCATACGATTCATGCTCGGACATTTGGTCTTACATACATAGATTCTGGATGAGAAAGAATGTTAAATGGCTTTCTACTCATTGCAAGGAGATGTTCGTGATTGTTGAGAAAGAGAAAGAAGATACGGATAAAAGGTTCGGAACAGATAGCGTTATTTTGACGAAGAGTATAGACTTTACAGAAAAAGATTATAAACCACATAAACCGAATATACCCCTGAAGTTTGTCTATACAGGTAGCATGATTATTGGCAGGGACAAAACGCTGGCTTTGGTTGCAGATGCCATCAACAAAATAAACAAAGAGGCGGGGAGCATTAAAGCAGAATTATATATATACAGTCAGTCGGAACCGAGTGATGATATTCTTGTACGTATTAATAACGGTGCTTCACATTTCTGTGGAATGATTGGTAGAGACGAGGTACAGCTCGTTCAAAAGGATGCTGATGTAGTAGTATTTGCAGAAGCTTTGGTGGGAAAGGAATCTAATGCAGCTAAGCTCTCTTTCTCGACTAAGATAACGGATTACCTCTCTAACGGCAAATGCGTGCTTGCTATCGGTAAAGAAGAGATAGCTCCCATTGACTATTTCAAAAGAAATGATTCAGCCCTGATTGCTTATACGGAAACTGACGTGGAACTGCGCGTTCGTGAGATTGTTGGAAATCCACAACTGACAGAACAATATGGCAAAAAGGCTTATGATTGCGCAGTAAGAAACCATGACATGGATATGATGAACAAAAGATTTATCAACACCATGCTAAAGGTTCTGCAATAATTTGAGGAAAAGTTAAAAGCATGAATATAATCCTGACTGATGATAAGAAAAACTGTCCTGACGTACAGCCCGATGGTTACAGCCTAATAGAAGTAAATAGCATCTCTGTTAAAGCATACTCTGATAATAGAGATGTGAAAATTGTACTATGTACACGAGGGATGGCCAAATTACTTGAAGACTTGGAACTCCCAAATTGTCGATTGGTGCAACTCTTTTCAGTTGGCCTTGATGATATTGACTTAACGGCATATAAGACAAAGGGGGTTCCGCTATGTAATGCTTCAGGCGTGTATGATAATGTGCTGGCAGAATATGTAGTACATTGCATGTTGCAGTATGCCAAGAGATACCATAGGAACTTAAGCAATAGGCTGTTTCGTCCTTTTAGGAACTATCATTACATGACGGAACTGGCAGGAAAAACAATTGGCATCATGGGCGTTGGACGGATTGGTACTGCGGTTGCGAACCACCTCGCAGGATTTGATATGAGCATAATAGGATATGCCCGACACACAGACATCAAGGCTCCGTTTGAAAAGATATATCATAAGGAGAATTTCAAAGAGTTCCTATGTAAGTGTGACTACGTAGTCAATGTGCTGCCTCATGATGAGTCGACAAAGGGAATGATTAATGCGAATGTACTTGAAAGTGTAAAATCGAATATGGTTTTTATTAACATCGGAAGGAATTCAATATTCCAAGGGGATGATTTTTACCGTTTTATGAGAACACATAAAGAAGCAACAGCTATACTGGATATGTTTGAGTTTATCCCAAATCCGCTCACAAACAAGTATAGAAGACTGAGCAATGTCATGGTGACTCCAAGAATCTCTGCTATCTCTCAAGAAAGCACCGCAGCGTTGAAAGATCTGTTGTTGCACAATATTAAAGCTGTGGTAGATGGTACGGAATTAAAAAACAGAATAGTTTAAATTCGATAGATATATGACAAAAAAACTTTGTGCCATAGCAACAATTGAGGGAACAATGAATTCGTTCATCATCCCTGCAATGGAATATTTCGTTGAACAAGGGTATGATGTGACCCTTGTTTGTAATATGTCTGAGGACTTCATTAAGAAGAACTCTGCTAAGTTCCATTGCGTTAATATCCCCATGAAGAGAGGGATAGCCATCTCCGATATGATTAAGATGCCATTTAAGTTCTGGCGCCTATTCAGGAAAGAGAAGTTCGATTATGTACAATATGCCACCACAAACGCTTCATTCTACGCTTGTGTTCCTGCCAAACTATGCGGCATCAAGACGCGAGTGTACTGCCAGTGGGGGCTACTTTATGTAGGCTATGAGGGTATCATGAGAAAACTCTACAAGTATGTGGAGAAGTTCTTATGCTCAATGGCGACGCATATCACTGTAGCGAGCAAGAAAAACATGGAATATGCTGTAGCGGAAGGCTTGATGCCTGCTTCTAAGGCAACAGTTATTGGAGATGGTGGCACGGTAGGTGTTGACTTATCAGTATTTAATGTGGAGAAAAGGGACGAATACAAAGCAGAAGTGTTGAAGGAGCACCCTGAGCTAAAAGGACGTCTGGTGTATGGTTATGTAGGACGAATAGAAACAGATAAAGGCATTAGTGAACTTTTGGAGGCTTTCTTGTCTATTGAACGTAACGATTGTGCACTCTTGTTAATCGGTCCTTTCGACGAATTACGTTGTGACATCCCAGAAAGTCTGATTGAAAAGGCTAAAGCATCAGGCAAAGTCGTTTTTCACGGTTTCTCGAAAGAAGTGCCAAAGTATATGTCTGCAATGGATATACTGGTGCATCCAACTTATAGGGAAGGATTCAGTATGGTGATACAGCAGGCAATGGCCATGGAATGTGCAATAATCACAACGAATGTCCCGGGACCTTCGGAGGTTATTGAAGAAGGCGTGTCAGGATTATTGGTGCCCAATCATTCAGCAAAGGATTTGGCCAACGCCATGAATCAATTAGCAGACGATAAAGCGCTGAGAACCAGTTTTGCAAAAGCAGGTCTTGAACGAGTCAGAAAGCTCTTCAACCGGCAGAGAATGTTGGAACTGACATATCAAGACCGGTTGCGTATGATGAACGATAATAATAAGTAGATTAATAATTTTATAGTAGAACTCTCATGAATGTAGGAATTCATCAACCCGATTATATCCCTTGGTTGGGATTGTTTTATAAAATGTATCTGTCCGATGTATTTGTACACTTGGACGATGCACAGTATTCGAACGAAGCTGATCACAATGTGAACAGCATCAAAACACCGCAAGGAGCTTTCAGACTGAAATTTCCTGTGGAGCAGCACATGGGGCAACTGATTAACGAGGTGCGCCCGCGTTATGAACTGAAATGGCGTGACAAACATCTTCGCACCATGGAGATGAACTACTCCAAGGCCAAGTTCTTCAAGGATGTCTATCCTGGGCTGAAAGAGGTGTATATGGTGGATTATGCAAACGTAGCTGATTTGAACATTGCCATCAATGAGTATATCGCTGGCCAGTTCGGTATCAAGCCCAAGTTTGTGAAATCATCGGAATTCCACTTTGAAACCAAGAGGGAAGAGAAGGTCATTGACCTTTGTGTGGCTGTAGGAGGTACTCGTTATATTTCCGGCAATGGCGCCCGAGTTTATCAAGATCCGGAGCACTTTGCCGCCCGTGGCGTGGAACTGACATACTTGGATTACAAGCCCATTGAATATCCACAACTCTGGAAAGAGTTTGCCCCTTGCATGTCTGCACTGGACTATATTTTTAATTGCGGATATGACTGGGATTATGTTGTCAAAGAAGTTGCAAAGCTGAACAAATGAGAGAAATAGGAAGTTTTATTGAACTGGAGTTGCCCAAAGGTAATGAGTATTACACGGGAGACTTGAATGTGGCACGTTTGAATACAGGACGGGCTGCTATTTGGCATGCATTCCGCTTGACAGGAGCAAAAGCCATCTGGATACCATATTATCAATGTGAGACAGTTCGAGAGTTCCTGACGCAAAAAGGTGTTACGATTAGGTATTATCATCAGGATAAGAATTTCAACCCTATTGATTTGAATGCCAAAGCTGATGAAGCCGTCTTGCTGGTTAATTACTATGGTATCATGTCAAGGGAAAGAATGAGGATTCTCGCTGTTTCTAATCCTAACGTGATTATCGATAACTGTCAGGCATTCTTCTGTAAGCCTGTGCATGGGGCTTTGAATGTATATTCATGTAGGAAATTCATAGGCGTTGCAGATGGTGCATACGTAATAGGAAGGAAAGCACATCAATATGTAGAAGAATATCCACAAGGGTATTCAAGTGACACAGCCGCATTTTTGTTGAAACGTATTGAATATGGTTGCGAAGGGAAAGGCTATGAAGCAAGAACCATTAATGAGGAGCGAGTGGATTGCGAGGATATTATGAAAATGTCCACACTTACTCGCACCATGCTTGATGGTACTGACTATGAACGCATCAAGGAAAAACGTAGAAAGAACTTTGATGTCGCTTGCAATCTCTTTGCGGACATCAACGAATGGGATCCTACTCGTTTTTATGATGTAGAAACAGTACCTATGGTTTATCCACTGGTCGTGGAAAATGACAATTTGCTCCAAAAGCTATTAGATGCAAAGCACTTCCAAGGTCATTGGTGGCACTATATCACCAAGGAATTACCTGAGAGTACATTCGAATATTGGATGTCACGCTATATGGTTCCAATCACAATTGATCAGCGATACGGAGTGGAAGATTTGGAATATATACGTTCTATAATTGGATAATGGTTGTGTTATGTATAAGATTTTTAAAAGGTGTTTTGACTTCACCTCTGCAACGTTATTGTTACTGGTGATAAGTCCTCTATTTCTTTTTCTAATGCTGATGGTAAGGATTAAACACGGAAGCCCCATTTTCTTCAGACAGAAAAGGACTGGGAGGGACTTCAAGCCATTTATGCTGATGAAGTTCCGTACAATGAGTAACGCAACGGATTCGGACGGGAAGTTGCTACCTGACCATCTACGTTTGACAAAATTCGGTTTGTGGCTACGGAATTCTTCTATGGATGAACTGCCAGAACTGATCAACATCATAAAGGGCGATATGGCTGTGATTGGACCAAGACCTCTATTGCCTGAATATGATGCGTATTACACAGAACGCGAAAAACACCGTTTTGATGTAAGTGGGGGGTTGATTCCGCCAGAGTCACTCCATACAGATTCATTCCTCACATGGGACAAACAGTTGGAATATGAAGCCTCATACGCCGAGAACCTGAGTTTTGGACTTGACTTGAAAATACTGATTAGTGTGTTCAAAACAATGTTGAAGCGAGGTGAGCAGGACTATGGCGATTATGAACGCAAAACTCTAATTGAAGAACGAACAAAGAATTAATAGTATGAGTAAATTACTAATAATTGCGCCACATCCTGACGATGAAATTTTAGGTTGTGGAGGAACAATGATTAAGCATATTGAATCTGGTGACGAGGTATATGTTTGTATCGTGACTAAAGGATGTTTGCCTTTGTTTTCACCTGAAAGCGTTGAGAAAGTGAGAAATGAGGCAAAAAAATGCCATAATATTATAGGTGTAAAAAAGACATTCTTTCTTGATTTCCCAGCGGCAATGATGGAAAAAGTGGAACGTTATGAGTTGAATGGAAAGATTTTAGATGTGACACGAGAAGTTCAGCCTGATATGGTCTTTATCCCTCATTGGGGGGATATGCAAAAAGACCATCAGGTGGTTGCAGAAGCTTGCATGGTTGCATTAAGGCCCAAATATGAGCCTAAAGTGAAATCCATTTATAGTTATGAAACCATGTCCGAGACGGCTTGGAATGCACCGAATATGCAGAACGAGTTTATCCCTAATGTGTTTGTAGATATAACTGACACTCTTGAAAAGAAAATAGCTGCATTAAACGTCTATGAAACTCAGGTGAGCCCTTTCCCAGATGCTCGTTCGTTGGAATCTATTGATGCATTGGCAAAATACAGAGGGGCCTTGATGAATGTAAAAGCAGCGGAAGCATTTATGCTAATACGAGAGATTAAATAATCAAAGTTATAGCTATGAAAATAATAAATCATAACATTTTAATTACATCAGCTGGACAGCGAGTAGCTCTTGTACGTGGCTTTCAGGAAACATTGAGGCATTTCTTCCCTGAGGCCAAGGTCTATACGACGGACATGAATCCGACTTTGGCTCCAGCTGCATACGTTTCAGACAAGTGCTTTATTGTACCAAGATGTACAGCAGAAGACTATGTAGATTCGCTGTTGAAGATTTGCAGTGAAAACAACATCGGGATGATTGTCCCCACAATTGATACCGAGCTGGCTATCTTGGCGGCAAATAAAGACAACTTTACCAAACAGGGAATCATTGTTTCTGTGTCGGACTATGACTTTATCATGATGTGCCGTGACAAGCGCAACACGGGAGATTATTTCGAGAGTCATGGCATCCGTGTGCCTAAACCCATTAACAAGTATTATCCCACCTTCCCGATGTTTGCGAAGCCTTACGATGGCTCGCTGAGTACGAACCTGCATTACATCAAATCGCCAGAGGAATTGACCACGGAGATTTTGGAAGACCCCAAGTTGCTCTTTATGGAGTATATTGACAAAGAGGTGTATAAGGAATATACTGTGGATATGTATTATGGCAAAGATAATAAAGTGAAGTGCATCGTACCTCGTGAACGCATCAAGATACGGGCGGGTGAGATTAACAAAGGATTGACAGAGAAGAAACCTCTGACAAAGTATCTTCATGACCGGCTTGAAACAATTGACGGGTGTGTAGGTTGTATTTGTATTCAGCTTTTCTTAAATCCCCAAAACGGAGATGTGGTTGGCATCGAGATTAACCCTCGTTTTGGTGGTGGCTATCCACAGACATATGCGGCTGGTGGCAATTATCCTGAATTGCTGATAAGGGAGTATTTCTTAGGTGAAAATGTTGAGTATCGCGAGGATTGGAAAGACCATTTGCTGATGCTCCGTTATGACGATGCTGTTTATGCGTAAGAAAGTAGTGGTTTTTGACCTTGATGATACACTCTATAAAGAGATAGAATTTCTGAAGTCAGGCTATAGGAAAGTATCTGATTTTGTTAAAAAGAGATATGGTATTGATGCTCGAACCGCATATTATCAGCTTTTAGATTGGTATCATAAAGGCGAGAATGCTTTTGCTCGTTTGAATGAACAATATGGAATAAATAATCCTATTGGGGATTATATAAACGTTTATAGATACCACCATCCTTCTCTCAAATTGTCCGAAGGCGCAAAGATGACGCTGACAAAATTAAAAGAGATGGAGGTGATTCTTGGTATCATATCAGATGGACGAGAGATTACGCAAAAGCAGAAAATAAAAGCCTTAGGGTTGACTGAATGGATGGATTGGGATTGTATTCTAATTAACGAAGATAAGAATCATTTTAAGCCCAATCATTGGAGTTTTGACAGAATGATGCTACATTGTTATAAGCAGTATTCATGTACAGCACTTGATTTTTATTATGTGGGAGATAATCCGACAAAGGATTTTCTTGCACCTAATGAATTGGGTTGGACTACAATTATGTTGGAGGACAACGGAAAGAATATACACAAACAGGAAACAATGACGGGAGCTTATGTGCCAAAAATTTCTATAGCAGAAATTGAAAGACTGATAGAGATTATAGCATGATCAAGAACAGAAACCCGTGAGAATCATCTAATTGCTATAGGTGGATTATGAAAATCTTTAATTGAACGTTACAATTGGCAAATTAATTGACAAAACATATACACTATGAGAAAGAAGTTCAAACTGATGATCTTGTGCGATGACCCTACGTCGGCCATGGCAGCACAAGAAGCAGGGATAGACAGAGTGTTCTATGACCTGGAATTCATAGGTAAAGCAGAACGTCAGCACGGACGTAACACTGTGAAGTCTAATAACAGCATTGAAGACATTCCGGCCATCAGGAAAGTAGTGACCACTTCGGAACTGCTGGTTCGTACAAATCCCATACATGCATACTCGCAAGCAGAGGTCGATAAAGCTATTGCTTATGGTGCGGACATATTGATGTTGCCAATGGTGATTGACCATCACGATGTGGAGCAATATGTGGAAATGGTTGGCGGTCGTGCCAAGGTTTGCATTATGATTGAAACGGCGGCAGCTATGGCGCGTCTAGATAAAATACTTGCTGTCCCTGGTGTTGATGAGCTGTTCATAGGTCTGAATGACCTGCACATCACTATGGGCTTGACATTTATGTTCGAGTTGCTGAGTGGTGGTCTTGTGGAGTACATTGCCAACAAGTGTAAGGCTGTGGGTATGCCGTTTGGGTTTGGAGGAATTGCTCGTATCGGAGAAGGCGACCTGCCTTCTGATAATATTCTCGGGGAACATGTACGACTTGGCTCAACATCTGTTATTTTGTCTCGCACTTTCAAGGGAGTTGCGGGTGTAGATGCGAATGCACATCCCATCGACCTGAAGGAAGAGGTGGATAAGGTGAGAAACCGAATGAATGAAATCAGTACCTGGGGTGAAGCAGAGCACAAGGCTAACAGAAAACGGATTGTTGAGGCGGTAGATATAGTTATTAATAAGATTCGGAATAGATGATAATATAATGGGTTCTAACGAACTTTTCTTTGAACTTCTCTTGGTTTGTTTATGGGCAAAAAAAGCGTTGTCGCGGACATACTCCGAGGCAGAGTGGAACGAGGCGCTGGAGAAAGCTCAGAAACAGTCTATTGAAGGAGTGCTACTGTCTGCCATTGAGCGATTGCCGGACGATCAACGGCCCCCGAAGTTGGAGCTGCTGCAATGGATAGGCTCAGTGCAGATGCTGGAGGCTAATTCTAAGAAGATTGCAGAGGAAAGTGAGAAGGTTATCAAGTATTTTCACAAGAACGGGTTCGCGTGTCAGATTCTGAAGGGCTGTTCCGTGGGAAGGTATTATCCGAACCCGCTCAGGCGAAGTTCTGGTGATATTGATGTGTGGTTGGATGGCAGTAGAAAGAAGATTTACGACTTTGCGAGGGCGTTTGATAAGGATGGGAAACTGTATGGGGTGAATTATCACCACATTCATTTCCATCTGATTGACGGGGTTCATATTGAGGCGCATATATGGCCTTCGTACCTAAGCAGTCCACTTCGCAATTGGCGATTGCACAAGTTCTGCAATTCACATAGACCAACTATGGAAGCTACGACGCCTTCGTTGGCTTTTGATAGGGTATTTATACTGTTGCACTGCTATAGGCATATGTGTGGACATGGTGTAGGGCTGCGTCATATTATGGATTACTATTATGTGCTTCGCACGGTTCAAGATTCAAGTTCCAAGTTTCAAGATGATACTGAAACGGTGATGTGGATAAAAAAGTTGGGTATGGGACGCTTTGCCGCCGGGCTTATGTGGGTGCTGCGGGAGTACTTCGGACTTGGGGAACAATACCTGCTGATGGAACCTGATGAGAAGGAAGGGCGATTCATCATCCAAGAAGTAATGTTGACGGGCAATATGGGACATAGCGATACCCGGAACTGGGGTTCAATGAAGACGCCTCTGTCCAGGTTCTTCTATAACTTGCGCCGTGATTTTTATTTTGTTAAACACTATCCGCATGAAGCCTTGTGGCAACCTTTTTTCTCAATATGGTTGTATTTTTGGCGCTTGTCAAAAGGCCTTTTGAAAGATAATGATAATTATTGAATAATATACATACATGCTTCGAGAATCGAAACTAATAAAAAGTATTTCTCACTGGTACTTCGGAAAGAAAGTCCTGCCATATTGGGTGATTCTGCTGATGGACACATTGATTGTGTTCACGTCAGCAGTGTTCACCTATTGGGTAACGAATAGGACATTGATAGCTTTTGAAAACCGCTTTGCCATGCTCTATACAGCCCTTCTCTTTGCAGCATTGAGCTGGGTTGGGGCAAAGGTGTTCAAGACGTACTCTGGAGTGCTTCGCTACTCAAGCTCCATTGACTTGGCAAAGCTGGCATACGCTAACCTGACAACGCTGGTGCTGGCGGTAGCGAGCTACTACCTGTTCTGCTGGACCGGTGTAGAATGGCTGTGCGCCATCAAGCCGCTGGAGGCCATTGTGGCGTTCACTATCTCAACAGCATTGATGTGGGCATCGAGACTGGTGGTGAGGATTCTTTACGACTCGTCAAAGGATGATACACCGGCTATGCGCGTACTGATTTATGGCGCATTGACGGGTGGCGTAGGACTGGCTCAGTTTATCCGCACACAGAATCCGAAGCAGTTTGAACTGGCGGGATTCATTTCGCACGAGCCTCGCATCAAGAGCATGAAGCTGTTGGGCGTACCGGTCTATACACTGGATGATGACATTGCAGAAGTACTGCGGACCGAGAAGATTCAGGCTGTGTTGGTAAGTCCACACCGAATCAATAATTTCAGACAGAACCAGGAGCTGCAGGATACACTGATTAACGCCGGCTGCAAGATTTTTATGGCGCACGAGGCGAAGGAGGCCAGCGTGCAAGACGGGCAACTGACAGACGAGCAGTTGCAACTGCACGAAGTAAGTGTGGAGGACTTGCTTCCCCGACAGGAAATCAAGGTGGACTTGAAGTTGGTGGGCGACCTGTTGGCTGGCAAGCGTGTGCTGATAACAGGTGCGGCAGGAAGCATCGGTTCGGAGATGGTAAGGCAGGTGGCGACATTCAAACCCGCCAAGATGATGCTCATCGACCAGGCTGAGACGCCACAACACGACATCGAACTGATGATGACACGGGACTTCCCAGAGGTGCCTTGTGAGGTGGTGGTGACCAGCATCAGCCGCAGGACGAGGATGGAGTATATCTTCGATTCGTTCAGGCCGGAATATGTGTTCCATGCCGCTGCCTACAAGCATGTGCCTATGATGGAGAATAACCCCAGTGAAGCTGTGATGAACAACATCTACGGTACAAAGGTGATAGCGGACATGAGCGTGAAATACGGTGTGAAGAAGTTTGTGATGATCTCAACCGATAAGGCTGTCAACCCTACTAATGTAATGGGGTGCTCGAAGCGTATCTGTGAGATATATGTGCAGAGTCTGGCAAGAAAGTTGGAGAAGGAAGCACAGAAGAATGGCTTTTCATCTACGGATGTTACGCAGTTTGTGACCACTCGTTTCGGTAATGTTTTAGGCTCAAACGGCTCTGTTATTCCTTTGTTCAGGGAACAGATTAAGAATGGCGGGCCTGTAACAGTGACGGATGAGAGGATTGTCCGTTTCTTCATGTTAATCCCTGAGGCCTGTAAGTTAGTGCTGGAGGCTGGAACAAAAGGTAAAGGGGGCGAAATCTTTGTGTTCGATATGGGTGATCCTGTTAAGATCTCGGATCTGGCTAAGAGAATGATTGCATTATCAGGAGCCAAGAACGTGGAGATACAATACACCGGCTTGCGCGAGGGTGAGAAGTTGTATGAGGAGGTCCTGAATGAGCTGGAGGGCACCAAGCCTTCGTTCCACGAGAAGATAAGGATAGCCAGTGTCCGTGAGTATGATTATGATGAGGTCAACAAGGATATAGAGGAGCTGGTGGATATGTCGAAGCGTTATGACAACATGACTACCGTGAAGAAGATGAAGGAGATTGTGCCTGAGTACAAGAGTAATAACTCGGAGTATGAGGTGCTGGATAAGTGACTCTTGAGGTTATTAGGTTATTATCTCTCACGCAGAAGGCTGCGTTTAAGCGAGAGCAATGCCAAACTTGTTTGAGCTCTGCCGAGCGTGAGCAGGCTCGACCGAAGGTCAAATCGCAGAATACGCAGATTGAAAGGATGCCGCAGATTAATAATTAAACATCGAAAAGAACAAAAACATCGAAAACCCCTTTATTCAGGTTGAAGGCTGCGCCTCTGATGATATGGCTATATGTTTTTCCTCGTATGCAAGCATCCGGATAAAAACCTATACCCATACCCTCAATCCCTTTATAGGATTTCAACCTGAATAAAAGAAAAACAAAGAGCAACCCACCATATGAACGTAAGGTGATATCATTTTTAAAGTGGAGAATGATGAATGGCGATGATGGTGAATGATTCATTGTTAATGCAAAACTAGAAGCGCTAAATGAAACAAAGTCTGGAAGAGTATATCCAAGGTGTGAAGGATGAGATGAGAGTGACCGGCAATAAATGACGGAAAATTAGGAGAAAGATAACTCGATGACGAAAACTTTGAGCAAAGAGATAAAAGAGTAAACACGATACGTGACCTTTTGAGCCATAATAAGAATAAACATGCGACAACTTTATAATAAAAAGCCAAAGTATTTAGAAATAACGCAAGGTTCAATAATTACGGGTTGTATTGCTTCAAAGTATGACGGGTGTCAGGTCTGGGGATGCATTATAACCGCTCGTTGTGATTTGAGCAATAAGAAAGTAGGTATGGTCCATTATCTTCCAATAGTTAACTTTGATGATTTTCTTCGCAAAGAGATTGTTGATGAACTCAAAGAAGAATGTATAGAAGAGTTGAAAACAAATTTGGGTAATCGAATGAAAGAAAAAGGTGTCTCACCTTCTTTCCTTGATAGAAATTTAGGTCACGATGATTTTGAAACGCTTATCAGGGCTAATTTCAAAAAGAAAAAAGAAGCAGATAATTTTTTGGATGATTATGAGAAATACCTGAAAGCACCAAATTCTGCAATTAAAGATGTACTTTCAGATAGTAAGGGCGTAGGTAAATTAAAGCGCGAAATAGACAGACTTGTTAATAACGATAATACAAATTATCATTTAATAGAGGACTGGCTTTGCGATAAATCTGAAGGTCAATTTTTTAGAGTGATCCTATTACGAGAGATAAAAGAAATGTCTTTGAATTGCGCTTTGTCTTTACCAGATGGTTTGTTGGAAACTGATATATCTTCCGATTTCCTAACTCGCAATAGTTTATCAGTATCATTAGATAAATCGAACTTTTATTATGTGGATAGTGAGATAGCATCCCCTTATATAGAACATATATTGCAGCGTTTTTCAAACAATTTTATAAGAATCGGTGTTGAGGATCTTCCTAAGGCTCAGGTGTCAAAACAACTTGTTGAGTATTCAAAAACAATCTTGATATGAATTATATACATATAACATACGATGCAGTATTGGAGTTTACTTCAGGACGTACTTATCAAAGTGCAGAATACAATAATGGTGCTAAAATCTGTCAACTACTAAGAGGTGTAGAGGTGGATGACTGGTTCTCTACCCGTATTATGCTTAAAAGATGTAAAAGCGGTTCCGTTTTCTATACTAAGGAAATAGATCGCAAACGAGGCGTCTGTTTTGACATGGGAACATTCAGCGTAGAGGGACTATCAGATGATGTAATTATTACCATTTTTCAGAAGACGCTGAAATATGCCGTAAAGTATTTTGAAAAAAATCTGTCATTTGCCAGTTATGAGAAGCAAAAACCTAATACTAGCTTATCATTAGTTTATCCATATCCGTTTGTTGCTTCTAATGAAGTTGATAAAATATGTATTGACCGGAACTCTTCTAAGCTGTCGAGGAAAGATGCAAATTTCCTAACTGTGTTTTATTTTGGGAATAGGGAAGATGTTGTTTGTTCAAATTCAAATCTGGCAAAAGCATATGATGAGTTAAAGGACATTATAGGGAATGATTTGGTTGCACCGACATCAGAAAACAACAACATTCCCTTAGAAGTAGTTGGACTGGATAATCCGGAACTATCAATAGATGCCACCATTGGTTATGAACAGTGGATGAAGTATTTAACGGAAAAGCAGAAGAAATTCATTAATACACCTGTAACAGGGCCTGAACGTCTAGAGGGCGCTGCTGGTACAGGAAAGACCCTTTCAATGATTCTCAGATGCATCAAGATATTGAGCGAGAAAGAAGAGAATGGTGCCGACTACCGAATGATTTTTATAACACATTCTGTTGCTACGAAAGAAAAAATATGTAATATTTTCCGAATAAATTGGAGTCTTTTTGACAAGCATTTGGAGGGTGAATATCAAACTTCATCAGCCACAATACATGTAACGACATTGCAGGAATGGAGTGCTCAGCATCTTGGAACGGGGAGCATCCATGAATCTAACTATATAGATAAGGATGCTGCTTACTCGAAAGGCATCCAACTACTATATATAGAACAAGCCTATGATAAGTTATGTACAGATGAAGAATGGAAAGGATATGAGCCTATCCTATCCGATGAACTCAAACGTTATTTGCAGTATACACCGAAAGAAAATTTGTTGGAGATGTTACAGAAGGAGGTTGCTGTAATCATAAAAGGCAGAGCAAAGGAGGATTTTGAGAAATATCGTAAAATTAAACGCCCCAAGTATGGGATGCCTATAGTTAATGATGCTGATAGGAATTTCATGTTCCAAATTTTTACATATTACCAGGAAGAACTGATGAAGGTTGGACAATATGATAGCGATGACATCATCCTTTCTGCAATTGGTCAAATAGATACACCTATTTGGCGAAGAAGAAGAATTATAGAAGGATATGATGCATGCTTTATAGATGAGACCCATTTGTTTAATTTGAATGAGTTATCCCTCTTTCATTTTATCAATAAACCAACATGTGCAAATCACATAGTTTTTGGTATTGATCGTTCGCAAGCAGTTGGGGAATGGAATATTGATGAGGAGGAGCTGATGGAACAATTTGATATTAAGAAAGATGATGAAAAAAGTGAGAAATTCTCAACGGTATTTAGGAGTTCTCATGATATTACCTGTCTCGCATTTAACATATTGTCATCTGGTGCAACCCTCTTCACTAACTTTGAAAATCCATTATTGTATTCTACTAGTAATTTTACGAGAGAAGAAGATGCAAAATGTGAACAGCCCTTATATAAGATGATTGTGGATGTACCTCAAATGGTAGCAGAATCATTTGAATGGGTCGATGGATATATTAAGAAACATCATTCTCACAAAGCTAATGTTCTTATTACCTGTACAAGTGATTCCCTAATGTACGAATTGAAAAAATATGCAGATCAAACAAATAGAAGTTATGAGGTTCTAGAAAGTAGAAGTGACTCTAAAACAATCAGGAAGGCGAAGGATGCTCATAGATATTTGCTTGGTGGTATAGACTATGTAGGAGGTTTGGAATTTGATGCCGTCGTTATTGTTGGCGTTGATGGGCAAAGAGTTCCTCCCTCCAGGGAATCAAGTGATGCGTATCATTATATGCGTTATGCTTGGCATAACAGGCTATATGTGGCAGTAACGAGGGCTAAATATGCTATATGCTTATTGGGAATCAAGAGTTGCGGTCCTAGTGTGGTTATAGAAAGTTCTATTGGAGAGGATTATCTAGATTATAAAGGATAGATTATTCTGAAGGATTAAAGAGAAGAGTAACTGTTCGGTGAACCCCGTCATTGCCGTATAAAATAATGCATGGTAAGCAGTCATTCAGGTCTAGCCATGATTTTTTGAAATTACCCTAACTTGTAATACCTTTGGTAAGCAGCCAATTCTGACGTATTGCCAGGCTGACGTATGAGCTAAGAACTGTAGAACTGAAGGTAGAGGGCTGATGTAAGAAAGATGATGTAAGAGGATAAATGTAGTGATATGATTAATAGTATTATGCAGGAAATCAAGAAGTTTTCCTCTAAACTTCCATCAAAGTGATGGTGAGGGAAAGGATGTTTCTCTGATTCCTTTTCAGATATCTGCATACAGATACTGGTTTTAGCTAATTTTTCTGCGATAATATGGTTGAGTCAGTCCATCATATGTGTGTATAAGAAGAATCTTGATATTAATTAGAGGTGTAATGAATAAAACGAGAGACTCCTTCCCATGAGCCCCTCGTACTAGTTACAACTTTACCACCTCGCAATATAATAAGCGAGATATTGCCAGACATTGACGCCTTAGGTAAAATCAAAGTAAACATGGCCAGGATTGGCGGAAGCAATATTCCTGCAACTGATGGAATCCAAAAGACGGGCATTCTTGATTGTCAAATCAGCCCCACAGGTCTTACCGGCAGATGCTATGTTTCTCAAGCTAAGACTGTCAAGTTCTTTGGCGCTGACAATCAAAGATCCTCCAACCGATGCTATGTTACGTAAACTTATACTATCCATTATTATAGTAAGTAATTGGGTTAATTACTCTGCGGTTACCTGCCCGTCCCGCATAGGGCTTGTCTCTTAGGCGGAGCAAATGCCGAAGTAGTTAGCCTCTTGGGGGGAAGGGGTCGTGACCATGAGAATCACGTTCCCTGAATCTTCCATCAGCACCATGTATGAAAAGTTCGGAATGCTGATTTCTTGAAATCTGACGCGCTGCATTAATTGCTTCAGATTGTCTATTATAAAGAGCTGTGAGTCTTGTGTTTCCCTCTCCCCTTACTCCCCATCTACCATCAACGGGGACTACATGTTGGTTTTTGCCCACTCGGATACACCTCCTTTCTGAGCTATGTTTAAGGCTAAGGAGCCTAGGCTCAAAAAGATAACGACAAAACATATGCCAATAGTGTGAATAATTCTTAATATTGTTAATTCATGTCAAAATGTCAGTCAATAGGTGACAAACAAGGTGACAAGGAAAGTGATACTTTTAATTGGCAGTTAGGGGCGATAGGGACGAGTTCATAGTTCATGAACAAAAGGCTTGATTAAAATAATCGGGCAAAAGCTTTAATAAGAAAACAAGTTGTTGTAATTTTGCTGAGAAATAATTAAATTTGAAATACGAATAAACGATTATAAATTATGTCTGAAAGAAAAAGAATTTATCTGTGTCTGGCTCACATGAGCGAGGACGGACTGGAGCAGAAGTACATTAAGGAGGCTTTTGATACCAATTGGGTGGTGCCTTTGGGGCCGAATGTTAACGGCTTCGAGAAAGACCTCGAGGAGTTCGTTAACTCTGGTTCAGGGTTAATGGTTAATGGTTCACGATTATCAAAGAGGGTAGTTGCGCTTTCTGCAGGAACCGCAGCAGTGCATCTGGGACTTCTGAACTGTGGCGTGAAAGCGGGGGATGAGGTGATTGTGCAGAGCTTTACGTTCTGTGCTTCGACACACCCTGTGACTTACCTTGGCGCAACGCCCGTGCTGGTTGACTCAGAGCCGGATACTTGGAATATTGATCCTGAGCTGCTGGAGAAAGCCATCCTTGACCGCAAGGAGAAAACCGGAAAGTATCCTGCAGCTATTGTGCCTGTGGCTCTGTATGGTATGCCGTATAAGGCTGACCGCATTATGGAGATTGCCAACAAGTATGGCATCCCCGTGGTGGAGGATGCGGCTGAAGGTATGGGCTCTCGCTACAAAGGTCAGGTGCTTGGTACGTTTGGTAAGTATGGCGTACTGTCGTTCAATGGTAATAAGATGATTACTACCTCTGGTGGTGGTGCTCTGATAACAGAGGATGAGGAACATTGGCGTGAAATTATGATGTATGCTACACAGTATCGTGAGAGTTATCCTTACTATCAGCACGAGAAGATTGGCTATAACTATCGCATGAGTAACATTTGTGCCGGTATTGGCCGTGGTCAGATGACTGTGATAAATGACCACCTTGCCCATCATAAGCATGTGCAGAAGATGTATGAAGATCTGTTGGCTGGTGTGCCAGGAGTACATATACATTCTCAGCCCAACAATGGGGATTACGACTCCAACTATTGGCTGTGCACTATCACGATTGATGAGAATGTGAAGGTGATAGGACAGGAGGATGCATATAAAACCATCGTGACAGGTGCTGTGGGTGGTGCAGCTGGTGTAATCCATGCGGCAGAATCTGCTCATACCGACTGTGAGCCAAATGCTAACGTTGAAGCTATGCGTGTGGCTCTTGATAAGGCTCAGATTGAAGCCCGTCCAGTATGGAAGCCTATGCACAAACAGCCTTGCTATAAGGACGCTCCCGCATATGTGAATGGCGTGAGTGAAGCGTTGTTTAAAGTCGGTATGTGTCTACCTGCTGGACCGTACGTGACGGATGAGGATGTTAGGTATATCGTTGATACTATCAAGGAGGCGATAGTAAAATGATGTTCTCCTTTGGCGTCCCGCCAAGAGATCTTATGAATAATCTGAACCGATATTATGCCTCACGCATAATCCGCAGATAGCGCAGATTGAAAGGATGGCGCAGATTTTCATCTTTGACCACGGATTGCACGGATTATTTCATACAGATGCTTTGTTAACTATAACCTAAGTGTTTATGAAAACAAGTTCTCAACGCACTTATGCTATACCTAACCATTGCTCACAAGCAATATCGTATTTATCAATACTTGCATCTGTAAGTAGGTAACACAGACTTATAGTGATGATGAAAGTGCCAAAAGCCTTGTGGCTTTCTACAATAGACAGTTGTACAGTGGGTATGATTTAGTCTTGTGTTTTAATGGTAGAATACCTGAATAATTATGGCAACAATACTATCTTACTTTAGAAGAAATAATGCTTTGAGCACTTCGGAAGGAATGGAGGTTTACGAGTTTTCGGGAGATCCCGTTGCTTTCGTTCAAGATTGCATGGATAGGTATCGTGAATCATATATAAGCAGCAACAAAATCAATAGTATATTAGCCAATAGCAAGACTGCAACAAGGAAAGATGTCATAGAACGTCGGTTACCGAAGAAGACACAAAACAAAGCGGGCGACTTCGGGGAGATATTGTCTTACTATCTTTGGACAGAGACATGGGCTGCGGACACAAATATTCGCCCGATGAAGTTACGCTGGAAGGAACATCCTGACATGCCAAGTCACTTGGTGGATGTCATTCTACTGAAACGAGAAGATTCAGATAATGCAGATATAAACGATAAGATGGTGACGATAGAGTCGAAAGTGTGGACATCGCGTATGGATGACGGCCATAGTTCGTTGTCAGAAGCACTGGAAGGTGCTTTAAAGGATGAAACGGAGCGAGCTGCAAAGGCAATCCCTTATCTCGTTATACAGTATGAACGAGATGGTGAATATGGATTGGCGGAGCAGGTAAAGCGGTTTGGAGATCCCGTAACGGTTGCTTATCAGAAAACTCATTGCGCAATGGCGATAGTGGATGCATCACAAATTAACGATCATCTTGCGAATTTTGATAAAGCCCTGAAGGCAGCTAACCCACATATTCCGATATACTATCTTCCGTTTAACAACCTAAAGGCTGTATATTTGGACATATACGATAACCTCCCTAACAAATGATTACAGAGAAACTTGAAAATTGGTTAAATGATGCCAGTTCGTATGAATTGCTCAACACTTATAAGATTGAGCAACAAGTTTTGTATTCGTTTGTGAACAATGGGGAAGACTTTTATATCGCTCTTCTAAACAGATTATTCTTTACAATAAAAGAGGGATCAATAGACGTAGAGAGTACGAAAGAAGAGCTACTTCAGGTTGTCAAGGGGCTGATGCTTTATTCAGATGAAAACACCGCAGAAAACTTCAAAGGAGTAAATCCTCACAACAATTTACTTTATATATCTTCAATCTTTTTTTTGTGTGAGTATTATGCTTTGTCGCACCTGTTTATGTGGAAGGCAAGGAGGTATAATTATGAAAATGAATCAGCCCAATTACTCTATAGCATTCTTGCTGGTTCAAAGAAATATTCCAGTCAGGGGTGTTCCCTCTGTTTACTGCTGGATACTTTTATGGAAGCGGGTGATGGAAGAGCTCTGAACGAGATAGAAGGCAGCCTAAACCAAAAGGTATCAGAAAACAGCTATGAGAGTTTGGATGACTTCTTTGACACGCATATTGTTATAAGTGTGTTGAAAAGATTCAAAACAAGCAACATTTGGAAGGATTTAACACCCTATGGTGGTAAAGACTTTTGGAAAAATTATATTTCATATTCAGTACGGCAGCATATCTATTCACTACTTCCATCGCAAGAGGATGCTATCAGGAAAGGAGCATTAGTCTTTGATCGGTCATTCAGTCTGAAAATGCCGACAAGTGCAGGAAAAACATTCCTGACGGAATTGCTGGTTTATCAGGAGATTACGAGGAATCCAGAGGCAAGGATTCTGTATCTGGCACCATTGAGGTCGTTGAGTAGGGAATTAAAAGAAAGGTATGGAAGTTTGTCCCGTGAATTTAATTTTGATTTCCGTGCTGCTTACGGAGGATGCACCACCACGGCAGAAGAGGAGACTATAGAGAATGCCAAACTGCTGATAGCAACACCAGAGACTTTTACAACGCTGGAAGGAAGTATAGAAGATTTGACATCTAACTACACGTTGGTGATATGTGATGAGGGGCAGTTGCTGGAGGATAAAACGAGAGGTGCAAACTACGAACTGCTACTGACACGATTAAAACGTAACCCACAGACGCGTTTTCTTTTTATTTCGGCCATTATTCCTAATATTTCTGAAATAAATACGTGGCTTGGAGGTGCTGCAGAAGAGATAGGTGACAGTCAGTATCGACCTTGTAAGATCCGATTTGCGATTGCACAAAACAATAATGGTCATGCAAAAGTACAATATGCCAATGAGGCAATAAATGAATTTACTGTAGCCGTCGATGATTTCCTGAATGACAAACAACAGCATTCACTTAGGACATCTCATAAGTCTTTCAGTTGTGCAATAGCGTTAAAAGCAATGGATGCAGGTCCTGTGATGCTATACTGCTCGATGAAGGACGGAAATATGGGATGCGTGGCCCATGCCGAAGAGGCAATGAGGCTGCTGGGTGGAAGGGCGTTCAGGAAACCTGCCTCTTACATTGAAGATACTGAATGGCTGAATAAAGCAATAGAATATTGCGCTTATCAACTGGGCAAGGACTATAGGCTGACGAATTGTTTGAAACTTGGTATGGCCTATCATCATGGGCAGATGCCTCAAGATCTGAGAGAGCTTATAGAAATGTCAATAGGTAAGAGGACTATCCAGTTAGTTGTATGCACCAAAACATTGTCGGAGGGTATCAACATGCCTATCAAAACAGCAGTCTTGGGCAATATTACCAACCCTGCAGATGGTAGTTTCACCAAGCCTCTGGACTTGCGTGATCTGAAAAATATAATAGGACGCGTAGGACGAGCAGGAAAGGAAAGTTATGGGCTGATTATAGTACCAGTCAAGGAAAACGTGAAGCCGGCAAAAAAAGTTATCAGTGTGCTAAGGGGCGAGGAAGTAGAACGTGCTAATGGTTCATTATACTATGTTGTAAGAGAAATACTTGACAAAGGTTTGATCACAGAGGAGGAAATCAATAATTATCTTGAATCTGAAGGAGTAGCTGAGGCAATTGACACACTGATTAAACTTAACAGAGAAAATGTTGAGTTGGATGAATTGAATTTGGATGATGTGATACAGGACTCTTTGGCCTATTATCTTGCTGATGAAGAAATGAAGCGAGAAGTTAGAAAGGTGTTTAAAATACGTTACAACTACATCACAGAAACATTGACCAAAGAAGAATATGGGAAATTCTTACAGTACGGACTACCTCTGACTGATTATAAGAAGTTGAAGGAAGCGTTTTCTGACAAAACTAAAGAAGACTTTGCATTTGATAATGCTCTAGATGGAGGTTGGATTCATCTGATAATGGAAACAGTGTATTCTATGAGTTCTGTGAAGCGAGATGTAGAACGATTGTCAAAGACCAAACCTCTATATGCAATACACCAGGATACGGGTGTAAAAGAAAGGCTATTGGTTGGATGGCTATTAGGTCAACAGTATATTGATATGGCTGCACACACAGGGTGTACAGTGGAACAAGCAGCATTATATGTGGATTTCCTTCAGAAAACGGTGGCCGTGAGGGCAAAAGCCATCGTAACTTATATAAAGGAATCATTTGCCGTTGATAATCCGTTAATGGATATTTGGCCTGATATGGTAAAAAGAGGAGTCAGCGATGAAAGAGCTCTATTTTTGATAGACTCCGGATTGGGGGACCGTATATTGGTCAATAATTTGGCATATTATGGAAAGACCAATTTCCCTTTTGTTGATGAGAAAGATGAATTTGAAGATAAGATTATACATAGTAGAATAGTGGATGAGTATGTTATGAATCTGCAAATCCCTGTGTTATTGAAGGAAAGATGGAAACAATTCCTGAGTTCAAAAGGTATGATGTATGAGTAGAATCAGTATATGAATCAGGAATTAAAAGGGTATTACAGCACGGTTGCAGAGCTTCTCAAGGAAGGAAAGCAGACGGATGCTTATCAGATTTTTACAGGCGGTGATGTGGCTAGTTTCGTGGTTGACCATGACAATTGGGATGGAGGTATTGACTTCTATGCCATAGAGATTTCTGTCGATGTGAAAACATTCGTTGCCCTGCGGAAAAGAGCTATTATAGAAGAGGTCTGCGGGCAAATAGCGGAAGCTTTTAATGACAGCATGAGGAATACTGCTGATACCGTAAGAGGTGTGACTTTGGTGCCATCTTCAACGACCACTTTCGATGAACGTAAGATAGCAGAGCCATCAAGTTACTGGAAAGTTGGGTACTACAAAGTGTTTATCAGTCATGTCTCAAAATACAAGGGTTCGGCTTCTAACTTGAAATTGATGCTGGAACCGTATGGAATCAGTGCTTTTGTAGCCCATGAGGACATAAAACCTTCTAAAGAGTGGGAGGTGGAAATAGAAAAGGCATTATTCTCCATGAATGCATTGTGCGCTATTCTTACGCCAGATTTCAACAAAAGCAGTTGGTGTGATCAGGAGGTTGGCTATGCTTTTGGAAAGAATGTTTTGACAATCCCGATAGACAAAGGGCAACTGCCATATGGTATGTTTGGTAAGATTCAAGCAATCAAGTCGAATGGGAAAAATGCTAGCCAAATAGCAGAGGGGGTGTTTAATGCGATAATTGACAACGACAAATCACGTATTGAGTATATTCATTCGTTGATGAACTTGATACTGAACAGTAAGAGTGAAGAACTTATTAACCAGTGGATATCTGTATTGCTGCGTATTAACACTATTGAACGTGCAGATTTGGAGTATTTCAATTCTCACATCTCAGATATAGTGACCCTTATAAACGAGGAAAATCTCCATGCAATTAATAATTTGCTTGCAAATAATAACCTTCAGCCAATAGGTATGAATCAGACATCTACGATTCTAGATATGATGGATGATAATTTGCCTTTCTAGTTATGACACAGGATGAGAAGTGGATGACAAGATATAATGAGGTGGTGACGTTTATTGAGACCAACAAACGGAATCCTTCGAAGTACGATGCGGAGGAGAGAGGTGGATATTATACGTG
>JAEEGL016703414.1_pt1 | contig 50041 bp, 43 predicted proteins | sample 9134231 | NCBI WGS metagenome assembly JAEEGL01 (sample SAMN16246548, study PRJNA631951) | gut metagenome | biome: gut microbiome; feature: rumen; material: fiber-attached | host: Bos | place: Iran: Karaj | collected 2018-10 | reverse complement strand
CCTCCGCGGGGATGATGCCGGTGATGCGGAAGAAGGCGCTCTGCAGGATGGTGTTGGTGCGTCCGCCGAGGCCGATTTCAGCCGCGATCTTGGTGGCGTTTATAATATAAAGGTTGATGTGTTTCTTGCCGATGATGCTCTTCACATTGTCGGGGATGCGCTCGAGGGTCTCCTTCTCGTCCCAGAGGGAGTTCAGCAACAGGCTGCCGCCGTCCTTGATGCCCTTGAGAACGTCGTACTTGTTAAGATACGAAGGCACGTGGCAGGCCACGAAGTCGGGCGTGGACACCAGATACGGGGCGTGGATCGGCTGGGTGCCGAAACGCAAGTGGCTGCAGGTGTAGCCGCCGGATTTCTTCGAATCGTAGTCGAAGTAGCCCTGGCAGTATTTGTCGGTATGGCTGCCGATGATCTTGATGGTGTTCTTGTTGGCGCCCACGGTGCCGTCGGAGCCGAGGCCGTAGAATTTGCACTCGGTGGTGCCGGGCTTCACGATGGAGATCTCCTCCTTGACGGGGAGTGACTTGAACGTGACGTCATCGACGATGCCGATGGTGAATCCGTTCTTGGGCTGCTTGAGGGCGAGGTTATGGTAGACCGCGACGATCTGGGCAGGGGTGGTATCCTTAGAGGACAGGCCGTAGCGTCCGCCGACGACGAGGATGTCGCTGCGTCCCTGGAGGACAGTCTTGACGTCCAGGTAGAGGGGCTCGCCGAGGGCGCCGGGCTCTTTGGTCCGGTCGAGGACGGCGATGCGCTTGACGTTCTTCGGGAGCGCCTTGAGGAAGTATTTCTCCGAGAAAGGACGGTAGAGATGGACGGTGACGAGTCCGACCTTCTGGCCCTTGGCGGCGAGGTAGTCGATGGTCTCGCGGATGGTCTCGGTGACGGAACCCATCGCGATGATGATGTTCTCAGCGTCGGGATCGCCATAGTATTCGAACGGACGGTAGCTGCGGCCGGTGATCTCACCGATCTCGCCCATATAACGGGCGACGATGTCGGGAACCGCATCGTAGAACTGATTGCGGGTCTCTACGCCCTGGAAGTAGACGTCACCGTTCTGGGCGGTACCGCGGGTGACAGGAGCGTCCGGGTTGAGCGCCTTTTCGCGGAAGGCGGCGAGGGATTTGGTCGAAATCATCTTCCGGAGGTCGTCCTCATCGATGGCCTCGATCTTCTGGATCTCGTGCGAGGTGCGGAATCCGTCGAAGAAATGCAGGAACGGAATGCTGGACTTGATGCTGGCGAGGTGTGCCACCGCGGCCATATCCTGGGCTTCCTGGACGCCGCCCGAGGCGAGCATCGCAAAGCCGGTCTGGCGGCAGGCCATCACGTCCTGGTGGTCTCCGAAGATGGAAAGGGCGTGGCTGGCGAGGGCGCGGGCCGACACGTGGAACACGGTCGGAAGCATCTCGCCGGCGATCTTGTACATATTCGGAATCATCAGCAGGAGACCCTGCGATGCCGTGAACGTGGAGGTGAGCACGCCGGCCTGGAGCGATCCGTGCACGGCGCCCGCCGCACCCGCTTCACTCTGCATTTCCGTAACCTTTACGGTTTCGCCCCAAAGGTTCTTCTTTCCGGCTGCCGCCCATTCGTCGATGTTTTCTGCCATCGTCGAAGAAGGCGTGATCGGGTAAATGGCCGCGTGCTCACTGAAAAGATAAGCGATCTGGGAGGCGGCGTAGTTACCGTCACAAGTGATGAATTTTTTCTGTTTTGCCATAAAGCGTTTTGGTTTAGTTATTTGTTAAAGTTGATAGATTTCATTCAATGCCCGCGATGGGAATCTCCGTGCCTGGCAGGATGCGGCGGATGAGGTTCTGGAGAACGGAGCCGGGGCCGATTTCGGTGAATCCGGAGGCGCCGTCCCTGACCATCCGCTGCACCGAGGTCGTCCATCGGACGGGAGCGGTGAGCTGCTTCAAAAGGTTGGATTTGATGACGGCGGGATCCGTGACAGGCTCGGCCGTAACGTTCTGGTAGATTGGGCAACTGGGCTCCCGGACGGTGACGGCCGCGATGGCTTTGCCGAGCTCCGCCCGGGCGGGCTCCATCAGCGGGGAGTGGAAAGCACCTCCGACGGGGAGGGGGAGGGCACGCCGGGCTCCGGCCGCCTTCGCCATCCGGCAGGCCTCTTCCACGGCCTCCTTCTCGCCCGAAATGACAATCTGTCCGGGGCTGTTGTAGTTGGCGGGCACCACCGTGCCGCTGCAGCCGACGCAGATCTGCTCCACCGCCTCATCCGACAGGCTGATGATGGCGGCCATTCCTCCGGGTACCTTCTCGCAGCACTTCTGCATCTCGGTGGCGCGGATGCTCACCAGGCGGAGTGCATCCTCGAACGCCAGGGCGCCGACGGCGGCAAGGGCCGAGAACTCGCCGAGCGAGTGCCCGGCAGCCATCGCGGGGGCCTTCCCAGCTAGCGCTGGATGGCACTGCGAAAGTACGTAGCTGTGGAGGAAGATGGCCGGCTGGGTGACGCTTGTGGCCCGGAGTTCCTCGGCCGTCCCGCCGAACATAACGTCCGTCAGACGGAATCCCAGTATCTCATTGGCCCTTTCCATCAGTTCCCTTGCCAGAGGGCTGCTCTCATACAGCTCTTTCCCCATCCCGGGGACCTGGGAACCCTGTCCTGGAAAGATATACGCTTCGGTCATCGTCGACATATAAATATAAGCATACAAATATAAACAATATATTCCTTATTTGCAAAATTAAAACAGAGCACAAATACTTGCGCTCTGTCTCGTACCCGCAACCCACCACCCTCATTACTGGGGACTCGGGTGGGGAAGATGTGACGATAGGGAAGGTCACGCCATTTTTGTCACACCTTCCCCATAAAAACAAGGAAGCACCGCTGTAGCAGTGCTTCCTTCGTACCCCCGCTCGGAATCGAACCGGGACCAACGGAACCGGAATCCGTTATTCTATCCTTTAAACTACAGGGGCTCCTGTTGAAAGGGACTGCAAAGATAACGATTAAATTTGGTTTTCAAAAAAATAATTTTTTACCTTTGCGCACTAATCACAAAGAGGATGAAGATAAGACAATCATCGGGGAGGAGGCGCCCCGTCATTGAAGCGCTGGTGTTTCTGGCGCTGTTTGTTGTGCTGTTCGGCCTGATGGGCTGGAAGATGGGTGGCGGGAATATGGTCCGCACGGTGATGGCGACAGCGCACGATCTCCTGCTCAATACCGTGTTTTACCTGATGGGCATTACCGTCCTGACGGGGGCCCTGTCGAGACTGATGTCCGAATTCGGGGTCGTGACCCTGCTGGGGAGGCTCCTGCGTCCGCTGATGAAGCCGCTCTATAACCTTCCCGGCGCGGCGGCTCTCGGTGCGGTGATGACCTTCCTGTCGGATAATCCGGCCATCATCACCCTCAGCAAGGACAAGACCTTCTCTGCCTTCTTCAAGAAATACCAGCTCATTTCCCTGACCAACTTTGGGACGGCCTTCGGAATGGGCTTCGTCGTTATCATTACGATGGTCGGTTACAACGACATTCCGGGTGCCGTGCCCGGGGCCTTCATCGGCCTTTTCGGCGCCGTTTGCGGCTCAATCATTTCTACGCGAATTATGCAGCGTACCTGCCTCAAAGCCTTCCCGGAACTGGATTCTCCGGTGCTGGATGAAGTGGCGGAGGACGAGCCTGTGGAGCGGAAAGAGGCGGCCAAACGGGATGGTATTTTTATGCGCTTTCTCAATGCCATCCTCGATGGCGGTAAAAGCGGCGTGGAACTCGGCCTGCAGATCATTCCGGGCGTGCTGATCATCACCACGGCCGTCATTATGATGACCTTCGGCCCGGGTGCTTCCGGGGTCTATGACGGCTCCTCGTGCCAGGGTGTGCCCGTCCTGCCGTGGCTGGCCGAGAAGATCCACTGGGTCTTCGAATGGCTCTTCGGCTTCGAGAATATGGAACTCATCGCCTTCCCGATGACGGCCCTCGGTGCCGTCGGCGCCGCCCTCGGCCTGCTGCCGACCTTCCAGGGCGCCGGCATCCTCGACGGCAATGCCATCGCGGTCTTTACCGCCATCGGTATGTGCTGGAGCGGCTTCCTCTCCACGCACACCGCAATGCTCGACTCGCTGGGTTACCGCAAGGTCATCTCCAAGGCCCTCGGCGCCCACGCCGTCGCCGGAATCTGCGCCGGCATCATCGCCCACTTTGTATACCTTGCTTTCAGCCTGATTTAGCGCTGTATTTTTGGGGGCAGGGTGTTACTACCGGTCCAAGGAATGGGACGATAGTAACAAAAATGCCGTATTATCGTCACCAACCTGCCAAATTATGGGACGATGGTGACGAAAAACCAATACTTTTTCATATTTTTGTAAGTTACAAGATAATGGTACAACCATTTTTAGGAGAGTTGTATTGGAAGTATGGTTTCGGAACTGATTGACAAGTATTTGTGGCTGATCCGGGTGCTGACCGGGAAGGGGGAGCGGGGGCTCTCCCTCGAGGAGATTGTGTCCCGGTACGAGGACCGGTACGGGGAGGAGTATCCCCGCCGTACTTTCAACAATCATCGGGAGGCCATTGCCGATATTTTCGGAATTGAGATTCTCTGCAACCGTTCCTCCCGCCGGTACTATATTCCTTACGCGGAAGACGCCGTCGATCCGGACAATACGAAAAAATGGATGATCGACACCTTCACGGTGGATGCCCTGCTTCGCAGCGGCAAGCAGGCCCTCAAGGGCCGCATCAGCGTGGAGGATATCCCTTCCGGCCACCAGCATCTCACTGTCTTGATGCAGGCGATGCTCGACTCCCGGAAATTGGGGATCGTGTACCGTAAATATTCCCGCGAAAGCGGGGAGTCGCTCACGGTCCATCCCTATGCCCTGAAAGAATTCGCCCGGCGGTGGTATCTCGTGGCCTGGTGCGAGCAGCGTAGCGCTCTCCGCGTGTACGGACTCGACCGTATTCACGCCCTGACGGTACTGGATGAAGGATTCCATATGCCTGCGGATTTTGATATCGAGGCCCTATACGAAGAGAGTTACGGCATCTATCTCCCCGAGGGCGGGAAGGCCGTCACCATCCGCTTCCGGGCCCGGGAGAGCGAGCGGCCCTTCCTGAACGACCTTCCGATCCACCCTTCCCAGCGCCTCGTCGAGGAAACCCCGGACGGCCCGGTCTACCGCCTCCGCCTGATCCCGAACGAAAACTTTATCATGGAACTCGTCCGCCTCGGCGACCGCATCGAAGTCCTTGAGCCCGCCGCCCTCCGCGACCGCGTTGCCGGGGAGCACCGCAAGGCCTTAAGTCTGTATAGTATCAAGAATGAATAAATGACGATGAAAAAAACAGTGATTTGCGCGGCACTGGCCGTAGCCCTCTGCCTCGCAGGATGCGAAAGTGAGATGAAAAAAGAAGCTGGCAAATACATCGGACCTTCCGATATCAAGATCGAGGACGGCAGGATGACCCCGGAGGTCCTCCTGTCGCTTGGACGGCTCAGCGATCCGCAGCTCTCCCCGGATGGCAAGACCATCCTCTACGGGGTGTCCTACACCTCCATCGCGGAGAACCGTAGCGTCCGCAACCTCTTCCTCTGCAACGTCGATGGCAGCGGCAAGTCGCAGCTCACCCGGAGCGGGAAGAGCCTCTCCAACGCCCGTTTTTCTCCGGACGGGAGCCATATTTTCTACCTCAAGGGCGGCCAGATTTACAAGGCCCAGCTCCTCGGGAAGAAACTCGGCAAGCCCGTGCAGGTGAGCGATGTAGAAGGGGGAATCAGTGAATTCGCCCTCTCTCCCGATGGCAACAAGGTGATGTATGTCAGCACCGTGCACAGCGCCGTGGAGCGCCCTTCCGATACGGATCCGGCCCTCGATAAAGCACAGGCCTACGCCACCGAGGACCTAATGTACCGCCACTGGGACCACTGGGTTGAGGAGATTCCGCACACCTATGTTGCCGCAATCGGTGCGGTGCCGTTCAGCAAGGAGAATTCCGAAGACATCCTCGGCGGGGAGGACGTTAAGTTCGAACTCCCGACCGAGCCCTTCGGCGGCATCGATCAACTTGCCTGGAGTCCAGACGGCAAGTATATCGCCTACAGCTGCCGCAAGCTCACCGGCCGGGAATACGCCTTCTCGACCGACACGGAGATCTATATTTACGGTCTTGAGACCGGCTTCACTTCCGTCATCCCGATGGGCGGCGGCTACGACACCGACCCTGTCTTCTCGCCTGACGGCAAGCGCATCGCCTGGCTCAGCATGGCCCGCAACGGCTATGAGGCCGACAAGGTGCGCCTGATGGTGGCGGACCTCGTCTATCCGGAAGGGGAGGTACAGACCAATCCGGACGTGACGGCTATCCGTGAGATCACAGCCGGGTTCAAGTACAACGCCGCCGGACCGGTCTGGGCAGCGGATGGAGAGAGCCTCTACTTCAGTGCTGAGGCAGAGGGGGTGCAGGGAATTTTCCGGGGGAAGATTCCGGGTCAAGCCCGGAATGACGGTGAGATGGCCCAGAATGACGGAAAAGCGGCCCGGAATGACGGAAAAGCGGCCCGGAATGACGGAAAAGCGGCCCAGAATGACGGAAAAGCGGCCCGGAATGACGTGGTTCGACAGGCTCACCAACCGGAAGATTTGATTGAACGGATGACCGGGGAGAATCTTTGGTTCGACTTCAATTCGCCGTTCGGCATCCTCGAGGACGGGACGCTTCTCGCGACCTACTGTTCGATGGAATTCCCGACGGAACTGGTCGCCGTGAAGGATGGCGTTCCGACGCAGATCGGGGACGAGAACGGTCATATCCTCTCGCAGCTGACCCCGTACCAGACCGAGAAACGGATGATCAAGACCGTGGACGGCAAGGATATGCTCACCTGGGTGCTCTATCCGCCGCAGTTCGACGCCTCGAAGGTCTATCCGGCCATCGAGATCTGTCTCGGCGGGCCGCAGGGAACCCTCAGCCAGGGCTGGTCCTACCGGTGGAATTACCGCCTGATGGCCGCCCAGGGCTACATCGTCGTGCTTCCGAACCGCCGCGGAACCACCGCCTTCGGGCAGGAGTGGTGCGAGCAGATCAGCGGCGACTATATCGGCCTGAATATGCAGGATTATCTGGTCGCGGCAAAGACGCTTAAGGCCGAGCCCTACGTCGGCAAGATGGCGGCCTGCGGTGCCAGCTACGGTGGCTACAGCGTATATTATCTGGCGGGAATTCACGGCGACGTGTATGACTGCTTCATCGCGCACGCGGGTATATTCAATGAGGAACATATGTATATGACCACCGAAGAAATGTGGTTCCCCAACTGGGACAACGGCGGCATCCCCATCGAGTATGCCTTCGAGAAAGGGAAGGTCGGCCCTTCGGGCGACGGCATCACCTTCGGCGGAATGCAGCAGGCCGGCTCGCCCTGGAGTTCCAAGCCCGAGGCGGTCCGTCACTACGCTAATTCTCCGCACAAACTCGTAAAGAACTGGCACACTCCGATCCTCTGCATTCACGGCGGCATCGACTTCCGCGTTCCCTACGACGAGGGAATGGCGGCCTTCAACGCCGCCCAGCTGATGGGCGTCCCCTCGAAGCTCATCGTCTTCCCGGAGGAGAATCACTGGATTCTCCAGCCCCAGAACGCCCTTTATTGGCACAGAAGCTACTTCGGCTGGCTGGACCGCTGGTGTAAATAAAAGCATTGGGAAAAAGCAGATGTTCCGTTTCGGAATCATTTGCACCCGCGCAAGTAGCGGGAGGGGCCCATTTATGGGAGGGACGAGGCCGTAGGCCGAGGATGGAGAAACGGAATATCTGATTTTTCTGGAAAGAAAGCTTATTTAAAAAATGGATATAAAGGTACTGGATAAGGAAGTGAAGTATCTGCCGGGGGTGGGACCGCGGCGGGCGGCGCTGCTGGCCTCGGAACTCGAGGTCCGCACCGTCGGCGACCTCATCCGGTGCTATCCGTTCCGGTATATCGACCGCAGCCAGCTCAACCATATCGCCGAAATCACCCCCACGATGGCCTCCGTGCAGATTTATGCCCGGGTGGTCTCCGTGCGGCTCCTGGGCAAGGACGGCAAGGCCATCGACGATCCCGGCAACCGCTGGGGCGCCGTCACGCGCCTCGTCGCCAAAGTGGCCGACGAGAGCGGCGAGATGGAGCTCGTCTTCTTCAAGGGCATCAAATGGATGCACGCCAAACTCACGCCCGGCACGGTCTGGATCTTTTTCGGCAAGCCCTCCGTTTTCGGCGACCGCATCAACCTCGTCCATCCCGAAGTCGACCCGCCGACCGGCAGCGTCAACACCGGCATCCTCTCCGGCGTCTATCCTTCCACCGAAAAACTCAAAAACGGTGGCATCACCGGCAAAGTGATGCAGAAACTGATGGCGGAGGCCCTGGATGAGGCGCTTCCTGCTGTTCAGGAGACCCTCCCCGAATACATTCTCAAGGAAAAAGGCCTCGTTCCCATCCAGTACGCCCTCCGGCAAATCCACTTCCCGCAGGACCAGACCGCCCTGTCCAAGGCGACATTCCGCCTGAAATACGAGGAACTCTTCTTCCTCGAACTCTCGCTGGTGAAGCAGAAATTCGTCCGCAGTCACGCCGAGAACGGCATCCCGATGCCCCGCATCGGCCAGCCTTTCAACGACTGCTTCAATGCCCTTCCGTACGAGCTCACGGGCGCGCAGAAACGCGTCATCCACGAGATCCGCGACGATATGCGGAGCGGCCGGCAGATGAACCGTCTCCTTCAGGGAGACGTCGGCTCCGGCAAGACGATGGTTGCCGTCCTCACCTGCCTCATCGCCATCGGCAACGGCTACCAGGCTTGCGTGATGGCTCCGACGGAGGTCCTTGCCCAGCAGCATTTTGCCAATATCTCCCGCTACCTGAAGCCCACCGGCGTCAAAGTTGTCCTTCTGACCGGATCGACCCCCGCCAAGGCCCGCCGTGAGATCCACGCCGGCCTCGAAGACGGCACAATCGGCATCATCATCGGCACCCACGCCCTTATCGAAGAGACCGTGCAGTTCAAAGCCCTCGGCCTCGCCGTCATCGACGAGCAGCACCGATTCGGCGTCGACCAGCGCTCCCGCCTCTGGTCCAAAAATCCCGGCGGAATGCCGCCGCACATCCTCGTGATGACCGCCACACCGATCCCGCGCACCCTCGCGATGACCCTGTACGGCGATCTCGACATCTCCATCATCGACGAGATGCCCCCGGGGAGAAAGAAGATCCAGACCCTTCAGATCGGGGAACGCAAGCGCATCGCGATGTATAATTTTATGCGCGAGCAGATCGCCAAAGGACGCCAGGTATTTGTCGTCTATCCGCTCATCTTCGAGAGCGAGAAAATGGACTACCACAACCTCGAACTCGGCTACGAAGAGATTATGAAACAGTTCCCGTTGCCGCAGTACAAGGTCGCAATGGTCCACGGCAAGCAGACGGCCGAGGAAAAGCAGTTCAATATGTCGGCCTTCGCCGCCGGCCGGGCGAATATCCTCGTCTCCACCACCGTCATCGAAGTGGGCGTGGACGTCCCCAATGCCTCCGTGATGGTCATCGAGAGTGCTGAGCGGTTCGGCCTCAGCCAGCTCCACCAGCTTCGCGGAAGGGTCGGGCGCGGTGCCGCCGAATCCTTCTGCATCCTGATGCGCGGCGACAAGGTCTCCCGCGAATCGCAGAAGCGTCTCGACCTGATGTGCCGCACCGAGGACGGTTTCATCCTGGCTGAGGAGGATATGAAGATGCGCGGCCCGGGCGACCTCGAGGGGACGGCCCAGAGCGGCCTTCCGCTCAAACTCAATATTGCCTCGCTTTCCCACGACGGCCTCATCCTGACCGACGCCCGGAATTATGCCTTGCATATCCTCGAGGCGGATCCGCTCCTCGAGGCCCCCGTGAATGCCCCCCTCGTGGCCGAGCTCCGCAAATCCCGCTACAACATCCGCGATTACTCGAAAATTTCGTAAATTTTCTTATCTTTGCGCCTTGTGATGGAGAAGTTAGTCATCAATAACGACGAATTTTTCGGGAAGGTGGTTGCGTTGCTGGAAGAAGGGAAGAGCGTGACCATCCCGGTAAAGGGGTTCAGTATGCTGCCTTTTATCCGGGGTGAGCGCGATCTCGTGGAGTTGGTTAAGCCCCACAGGGACTACGCAGTGGACGATATCGTCCTTTTCCGCTATTGTGGCCGGTATGTGATGCACAGGATTATCTCCATTAATGGGGAGAAGGTGACGATTATGGGGGATGGCGTTCCGCAGAATACGGAAAAAGTCACCCCGCAGGACATTTTCGGCCGGGTCGTCAGGATCCTTCGCCGCGGGAAGCGGCTGGTTGATCCGCAGTCCCGCTGCCAGCTCCGCAGGGCCCGCCTTTGGCGCAAACTGCTCCCGGTCAGGGGCTACCTCCTGGCCATTTACCGCCGCCTTCCCTGGAATTGGTTCTGGCTGCGCCGCCAGTACCGTCAGGTACAACAAGAATTAGCACAAACAAACGAATAGCGATGAAAATTAAAGAAGGATTCGTGCTCCGCACGATTTGCGGACAGAACGTCATCTCCGGAGAGGGGAGCGCGAACGTGAATTTCTCCAAACTCGTGAGCCTCAACGAGACGGCTAGCTTCCTCTTCCGCGAAGTGGAAGGAAAGGATTTTACCCCGGAGGATATGGCCGACGCCCTGACTCGGGAATACGAGGTCGACCGGGAGGTTGCCCTTGCCGACAGCCAGAAACTGTGCGAGCAGTGGGTTGAAATCGGGATTGTAGAATAGAGCGATGACCCTTACCGAGCGGCAATTCCTGTCCCTGGTGCGGTCCGGTATCCACGGATCGGCGCCGGAGGCCGGCCTCTTCCGGGGGCCGGTGGACTGGAATGCCCTCTACGCCCTTGCCGATGCGCAGGCGGTTGTCCCGCTCGTGACGGATGGAATCGACCATCTGCCCGCCGAAGAAAAACCTTCCATCGAGGTCCTCGAACCCTTCCTTGCCGACACCCTGGCGACCGAGATGCGGAACGAGACCATCAACCGCTTTGCCCGCGGACTTTTCCGGCGGATCAACCAGGGCGGTATTGATGCTCTGATGGTCAAGGGACAGGCCGTGGCGCGGCTCTATCCCGACTCTCGTCACCGCCAGCCCGGCGACATCGACATCCTCGTTCTTCCGGAAGATTACGCTACCCTCAAGTCGCTGATTACCCCCAAGGCAACGGCTATCGATGAGGAGCACCCCGAGATTCTGCATCAGGGAATGAGTTTCGGCTCCGTCGAAGTGGAACTCCACGGCACGGTTTCGACGCTGATGTCGGTCCGCCTCGACCGGAAGCTGGGTCTCCTGATGGAACAGATGTTCCGCGGGAAGGATTTTACCGTGGAGGATTTCGGCGGAGAGTCCGTCAAGACTCCTTCTGTTTTGTTCGACGCTGTCTATATTCTCGTCCATTTCCTGCACCATTACTGGAGCGGGGGCGTAGGGGTGCGTCAACTCATCGACTGGGGACTTTTTGTCACGCGCCACTTCGAAGACCTTGACAAAGCCTCCCTGGAGGCCGTTCTGAAGGATCTCGGTATCTTCCGCCTATGGCAGACTTTCGCGGGACTCTCCGTCGCCCATCTGGGAATGGATGGCTCGAGGATTCCTTTCTGCACGGACCGCTATTCCCGCAAGTACGAAGGCATTCTCCGCTATCTCATCAAGAGCGGCAATTTCGGCAAGAACCAGCCTCGGGAGAGCCGGGAGCGTTCTTATTTTGGCCGGAAACTTCATTCTTTCTGGCAGTTGGTTGTCTGTGACAGGCTCCGTCATTTCCCTGAATTCCCGGCTGAATCGCTCCGGTATTTCACCGGCGCATTCCACTATGGGCTTATCAGACTTTCGGAGGGCGTATGAGGACACTGCTGAAATACTTCCGCTGGCTTTACCGCCATTCCGAGGGGGTCCGGTGGTCGCTCTTCTGGAATGTTTTCCTCGGCATCTTCAACGTCGCCGTCAGCCTCACTTATATTTATCTCTGCAAGCGCCTTGTCGATATTGCGACAGGGGATGCTTCCGGGAATATTATATGGTATACGGCGGCCGTTCTGGTGCTGATTGCGGTCCGTCTGGCCATTTCGGCTATCAATGTTCGGATCGAGAACCTGGCCTCCTCCCGGATGAATTTTATCATTCGCCGGAGGCTTTACTCCGAGCTCCTTCTCGCCCGGTGGAACGGCAAGGACAGTCGCCATTCCGGCGATACGCTCAACCGCCTCGAGACCGACGTCAACACCGTCACCAACGTCATCTGCACCGACTTTCCGCAGATTGTCACGACCGTGGTCCAGCTGGTCGCGGCGGTCGTCTTCCTCTGTACGCTGGATTGGCGGTTGGCGGTGATTCTCCTGTTGATCACGCCGTTTTTCCTCGCTTTCAGCAAGTTGTTCTTCCGCAAGATGCGCACTCTCACGCGCAACATACGAGAGACTGAGAGCAAGGTCCAGAGCCACCTGCAGGAGAGCCTCCAGCATACGGTCGTCGTCCGCTCGATGGAGGCGGGAGAAATGATGGAAGGCCGCCTGGACGACCTTCAGAATACGGAATACGGCCAGGTCGTCGCCCGGACGCGGTTCAATATTTTCGCCCGCACCACCGTCGGCGCCGCTTTCGCTTACGGCTATATTGCCGCCTTTCTCTGGGGCGTCTACGGCATCTACCGGAAGATGTCCACATTCGGCACGATGACCGCCTTCCTGCAGATCGTCGGTCAGATCCAGCGCCCGGTCGTGAACCTGACCCGGCAGATTCCGTCCTTCATCTATGCCACTGCATCCATTGACCGCTTGATGGAGCTTGAAGCCTCCCCGAAGGAGGAGACCGGCGAGCAACAGATGGTCGGCGGCGTCGCGGGCATCCGCCTTAAAGGCCTGTCGTTCCGCTATGACGACGGTGACAAAGATGTCTTCACGGACCTCGATTTCGACTTCGCCCCGTGCTCCCGGACTGCCATCGTCGGGGAAACGGGTATCGGCAAGAGCACCCTCGTGCGGTTGATGCTCTCGGTCCTACGACCGACGAAGGGAAGCATTGAAATCTACGGGGAAGGGGAGTCTTACGAGGCCTCTCCGATGACTCGCTGCAATATCGTCTACGTTCCGCAGGGCAATACGCTCCTTAGCGGCACCATTCGGGATAACCTTCGCCTCGGAGACCCTGAGGCGACCGAGGACCGGATGTGGTGGGCCCTGGAGACCGCTGAGGCTCGATTCGTGGCCGACCTTCCGGACGGCTTGGATACCATTTGCGGCGAGAAGGGTGCCGGGCTCAGTGAGGGCCAGGCGCAGCGCATCGCCATTGCGCGCGGCCTGCTTCGTCCCGGCAGCATTCTGCTGATGGACGAATTCTCCTCCTCGCTCGATCCCGAGACGGAAGCCCGCCTGGTGGCGAATCTGGGGCACGCGGCCTCCGGCAAGACGATCGTTTTCATTACCCACCGCGAGGGGGTCGTGGCCAGCTGCGACCGCGTCCTTAATCTGGAGGAACTGCGATGAAAAGGACCGATCAGCAATTCTTCTCGCTCCTGAGAGCCGGGCTGTGGGGAACGCCTCCGGACGCGGCTCTCTTCGACGGTCCCGTCGACTGGGAGGCGATCTATGAGACGGCGAACCGGCAGACGCTACTGGGTTTTGTCGGCGACGGCATCGCCTTGCAGGTCGCTCATTCCGGTATCCCTGAAGCGGACAAGGCGCCTGTGGACATTCGGAAAAAATTCCTCGTCCAGGTCGTCAAGGCCGAGCGGCGCAATGAGAAGCTCAACCAGTTCATCGTCCGTTTCAACCGCATTTTTTCCGAAGCGGGCATTGTTCCCGTCATCGTCAAGGGGCAGGGCGTCGCGCTTGCCTACAGGCAGCCGATGCACCGCCAGAGCGGGGATATCGACTATCTGCTCACCCCGGAGGATTATACGAAAGCCAAGGAGATTCTGACCCCGCTTGCCAGCGAGGTCGAAGCGGAGGGAACGGATCGCCTCCACTTCAATTGCACGGTAGAAGGTATCACGGTCGAGTTGCACGGAACCGAAGACAGGATTCATCATACCCGCGGCCCGGAGAGGAAATTTGACGATTTTACGACCCGGCATTATGCGGAGCCGATGCGGTACTGGGACCTGGACGGGGAGAAGATTCCCCTGATGGACCATCATTTCAGCGTCATCTACATCCTCGAGCATTTTCATCATCATATGATGACGAGCGGCGTGGGGCTCCGTCAGATCTGCGACTGGATCATGTATATTTCCGAATACCGGGATGCGCTGGATGAGGCTGCCCTGGAGGCGGATCTGAAGGATCTTTCGCTGCTCAGGCCGTGGAAGGTGTATGCCGCCCTGGCTGTATCCTGTCTGGGAATGCCGGCCGAGCGAATGCCACTTTACGACCCGTCATTCGCCCGGTATAACAGCCGCGTGTGGCGAATCATCGCCAAAACCGGGAATTTCGGAAAATACGAGCGGAAGCGTCCGCCGATGTCCGTTCCCCGGCTGCTGCGCAAGATAAAATCCTTCGCCTATATTCTGAAGCAGACAGCGCGGTTGCTGCCGATCTTCCCGTCCGAGAGCCTCCGTACGCTTCTGCGCCGGATCAAGACGGGTTTCCAACACATCAACGAATTTTAGTGCCTCTCCCCGTGGAGCGCCTTGTATGCCTCGCGGTGCCGATAGATGTCGATGGCCGTGTAGATGGCCTGCATCATGGAGTGCGGATCGGCTTCGCCGCGTCCGGCCATTTCGTAGGCCGTGCCGTGGTCGGGTGAGGTGCGGACGATCGGGAGACCGGCGGTGTAATTGACTCCACGCTCGAAGGCGAGGGCCTTGAACGGGGCCAGTCCCTGGTCGTGATACATCGCGAGGGTCGCGTCGAAGCGGGCGTGATTGCCGAGCCCGAAAAATCCGTCGGGGGAATAGGGCCCGAAGGCCTGAATGCCCTCGGCCATTGCGGCCTGTACGGCCGGAAGAATGATATTCTGCTCTTCGTCACCCAGGAGGCCGCCGTCGCCGCAGTGCGGGTTGAGGCCGAGTACCGCGATACGGGGTTCGTCGATGCCGAAATCTTCGCGCAGCGAACGGTCCATCATCCGGAGTTTCGCCAGGATTTTTTCCTGGGTGAGGCTGGAGGCGACGTCCTTGAGGGGAATATGTGCGGTGACGACACCCACCTTGAGAATGTCGCTGACCATCAGCATCGTGACTTCATTGACGCCGAAGATGTTTTCGAGGTATTCGGTGTGGCCGTTGTAGCCGAAGCCTTCGCGGACCATTGCGCGCTTGTTGATGGGGGCGGTGACGAGGACGTCGATGTAGCCGTTCTTGATGTCCTGGACCGCGCATTCGAGCGAGCGGATGGCGGATTTGGCCGACTCGGGCGTGGACTGGCCGGGCTCGACGAAGATGTTGTCGCTGAGGCAGTTGACGATGTTGATCCGCTTGGGGTGGGCGTCCCGGGCGGAGTTGATGACGTAGGTGTCCATCTGGTCGATATCGGGAATCTGCTTGCGGTAGAAGCCGAAGATTTTCGATGATCCGTAGATGACCGGCGTGAAGGATTCCAGAATCCTGGCGTCTGCGAGGGATTTGATGATGACTTCGTATCCGATACCGTTTCCGTCGCCCTGTGTAATGCCGACGATTAATTTTTTACTCATTCTTTAGTTCGTTGCTAAAAAATTAGTTATGTCCTTTCTTCCATCCTCGGCCTAAAGGCCTCGTCCCTCCCACTTCGTGGGCCCCTCCCGCTACTTGCGCGGGTGCAAATGATTGCAGAAAGGACATAACATAATTTTTGATATAATACTAATTTACAATTATTTACAATTAATTACATTAAATTCTGCTCCGACATATAGCCAGTGTCGGGGGGGAGATCCGGAGCGTGGGAGGCGGCGACGGCGAGGGCGTCGCAGCGCTCGTTTTCGGGATGGCCGGCGTGGCCTTTGATCCAGTGGAAACGGACGTTGTGACGATGGTAGACTTCGTTGAAGCGGAGCCAGAGGTCGACGTTTTTCTTTTTGGCGAATCCGGTCCGGATCCATTTGTCGAGCCAGCCCTCGGTGAGTGCCTTTACGACGTAGGAGGAGTCGCTGTAGACTTCCACCGTCGCACCTTCCCATTTGATGGCCTCGAGGCCGGTGATGACGGCGAGGAGTTCCATCCGGTTGTTGGTGGTGAGGGCGAAGCCTTCGCTGAATTCCTTCTCATACGAGCCGCACCGGAGCACGACGCCGTAGCCTCCCGGTCCGGGATTGCCGCTGGCGGCTCCGTCGGTGAAGAGGAAAATCGGTGGCTTGGGTGTGGGCATTTGTCTTAATTTTTGGCAAAAATACAAAAAATTCTTATCTTTGCTTGATTATTCACAAGATTATAAAGAACAGTGATGAAAAAATACTTCGGAATGATTTCTGTCGCGGCGCTCGTGCTGCTCGCGGCAGCGTGCAACCCCAAGACCTACAAGCAGATCAACTACCTCCAGGACATCCAGAACGATACACTGATGACGATGGGCATCAACCAGGGCATTGTCATTCAGCCTCAGGACCAGCTCTCCATCGTCGTTTCGAGCCGCACCCCTGAGCTTGCCCTGCAGTTCAACCTTCCGGTCGCCAGCTACCAGGCCGGTTCGGAAGTGGTCTCCGGAGGCGGTATGAACCAGCGCCTGATGGGCTACGTCGTCAGCAATACGGGTGAGCTCAATTTCCCCGTTCTCGGCACCATCCACGTGGCTGGAATGACCCGCTGGCAGCTTCAGGATATGATTCGCGACAAGATTGTCGCCGACGGCTACATCAAGGATCCGATCGTCACCGTCGAGTTTATGAACTTCAAGATCTCGGTCCTCGGTGAAGTCACCAGCCCGGGTTCCTATACCATTTCGGGCGACAAGATCACCATCTTCCAGGCCCTCGCCCTAGCTCGTGACCTCACCATCTACGGCCAGCGCGACAAGGTCGAAGTCATCCGCGAGCAGAACGGTCAGCGCAAGGTGTACGTCCTTGATCTTCGCGATAGCGAGATCTTCAATTCCCCGGGCTACTACCTCCAGCAGAACGATGTCGTCTACGTCGTCCCCAACAGCGTCCGTGCCGGCCAGTCCACCATCAACGAGAACTACCTTAAGAGCGCCAACTTCTGGATGTCGATTGCCTCGGTCGGCGTCACGGTCGCCAGCTTTGTCGTCACGATGGTCAATCTCGGAATCCGTAATTCCCAATCAGACACTGGAAAATAGAAAGATAATATAAACTGTTATGGCAGAGAATAATAACAACATTAATCCGTCTGCGTGGAGCGGGCAGCGCCACTCGGAAGACGAGCAGTCCATTCAGCTTGCCGACTTGTGGGCAATGATATGGAACCACAAATGGTGGTATATCTTCTCCCTTCTGCTCTGTCTAATTGTTGCCGGATATCGACTCTACAAGACCCCCAAGCTCTATAGCCGCAGCGAAAAAGTCATCATCGACGAGGACAGCCAGGCTTCCGCCATGCGTAACCTTACCGCATTCGCCGGCAATTACCGCGGCTATTACAGCGGTACAAACGTCGACAACGAGATGGAAGCCTTCGGCTCCCCGGACCTGATGCAGCGCGTCGTGGAGCGCCTCGGCCTGGAGACGTCCTATACCGAGAAGCAGTTCCTCCGCACCCGTGAGCTCTATAAGAGCACCCCGTTCGAGGTGAAGCGACTTGGTGACAACGTCGTCTCCTCCTTCTCTTTCTCCGTTAACCGTACCGGCGACAGCACCTTTGTCCTGAAGAATTTCAAGGTGGCCGGGAAGGAAGTGGAAGAGACCGAACTGCAAGGAGCTTTCAACGATTCGCTCGTCACTCCGGCCGGTGCACTGTGCTTCGTTCCGACGATTCACCTGGATGGCTGGACCCGGGAAGTTGTCGTCTCTTACCTCAATTCCCGGGCTCGCGGCAAGGGTTATGCCGCCAGACTCGGCACCTCTGTTTCCAGTAAGCAGTCCTCGGTTGTCGTTCTCACCATCACGGATCAGTTCCCTGCCCGCGCGGAGGCCATTCTGAGCACGCTTCTGGACGTCTATAATGAGGATTGGGTGTCATCCAAGACCCTTTATGCCCGCAACACTTCCGAATTTATCAACGAGCGTCTCCTCGTCATCGAGAAAGAGCTCGGCGGCATCGAGTCCAACCTCCGCGACTACAAGGAGGCCCACAAGATCACCAACATCCAGCAGGTCTCCACGGCCTATCTGCAGCAGAGCGGCGAATATTCCAGCAAGAATTTCGAGATCAACAACCAGATCTCCGTCGCCAAATATATCAAGGAATATCTCAACGATCCGGCTCACGCCCGCGACCTTATTCCCGCCAACGTCGGCTTGCAGAATACCAACGTCGCCGCCCAGATCAGCGAATACAACGCCACGCTCCTCAAGCGTGACGCCCTCCTCAAGGAGAGTTCCGAGAACAACCCGCTGATCCAGGACCTCAACACCACGCTGGACGCCCTCAAGATCGCCGTCGGTCGATCGATCGACAACCTGATCTCCACCCTTCAGCTCCAGCTCGACAAGATCAACACCCAGGAGCGCAACATTATGTCGCGTATCGCCTCGACGACCGGACAGGAGCTTGAGCTCCTCTCCATCGAGCGTCAGCAGAAAGTGAAGGAGCAGCTCTACGTCTTCCTCCTCCAAAAACGCGAGGAGAATGAGCTCCAGAGCCTCCTTACCGTGGGCAATACCCGCCTGATCCAGTCTCCGCCCGGTGGCGGCGGCCCCGTCTCGCCCAACAAGATGATGATTCTTCTGATTGCGGTCGTCCTCGGCCTCGGCGTTCCGTTCGCCATCTTCTATCTCCTGAAGATTCTCGACACGTCCGTCAAGAGCCGCAACGACCTCAACAAGATCTCCATCCCGTTCCTGGCGGAGATTCCGCAGGTTGGCCTTTCGAAGAATTACTTCAAGAAACTCCGTGCCGATCGCTTTGACTCGGCCAACACCCGTATTCTCGTCCAGAGCGGCAAGCGCGATATGGTCAACGAGGCCTTCCGCGTCCTGCGTACCAACCTCGACCTTATGCTCCGCAGCGAGGACCATGGCCACACCATTATGGTGACCTCCTTCAATCCCGGTGCCGGTAAGACCTTCACCCTGCTGAACCTCGCCGCCGGTATGGCTTTGAAGGGCAGCAAGGTCATTATCGTCGACCTTGACCTCCGCAAAGCGACGCTCTCCAAGTCGATCGACATGAACAAGACCGGCGTCGCGGCCTACTTGAACGGCAAGACCGACAATTACCGCGAGCACGTCCAGCAGGTCAACGAAAACCTCAGCCTTCTCTCGGTGGGCAGCCTGCCCCCGAACCCGGCCGAGCTCCTCGTCTCCGAGCGTTTCAGAAACCTTCTCGCCGAGATTAAGGGTGAGTATGACTATGTCTTCCTTGACTGTCCTCCGGTGGACGTCGTGGCTGATACCTCCATCATCGCGGAGCAGACCGACATCACGATCTTTATCGTCCGTGCCGGCTTCTTCGACAAGCGCGGCCTCCCGTCCATCGAGCAGATGTACAAAGACGGCAAGTACAAACGGATGGCTATCATCCTCAACGGTGTCGATACCTATCACAAGAAGGGAGGTTACGGCTATGGCTACGGTTATGGCTATGGTTACGGCTATGGTTATGGTTACGGCTATGGCTACGGTTACGGCTCCCAGGACGACAACGAGAAATAGGGGGTAGCCGATGCTGGGTCTGTTCTCCAGAAAGAAATCTTTTATCCAGTCGGGCCTTCTGAAGGATGCGGTTGACAATCACAGCCACATCCTTCCGGGGGTCGATGACGGGGTACGGACCCTTGACGAGTCCCTCGAAATCCTTGCTTTTCTGGAGGAATGCGGTTTCTCGACCCTCTGGCTTACGCCGCACATCATGGAGGACGTGGCGAATACCACGGAAGACCTCCGTCGGCGCTTTGATGCCCTCCGGGAAGCCTATCAAGGCCCGCTGCAGTTGCATTTGGCGGCCGAATATATGATGGACAACCTCTTCGAGGAGCGGCTTGAGGCCGGCGACCTGCTGTATCACGGCGGCGACCGCGTGCTGGTGGAGACCTCCACCCTGTTCCCGCCCATCGGCTTCTGGGACATTATCGACCGGATGATGCGCAAGGGGTATGTGCCCCTGCTGGCCCATCCGGAACGGTACCGCTATATGGATAAGAGGGATTATGAGAAACTCCGTGGCCTGGGCGTCCTGTTCCAGCTCAACATCCCGTCCCTCGTAGGAGCCTACGGGGAGGGGGTGCAGGCGAAGGCTCTCTGGTTGCTTGAAAAAGGAATGTATGTAATGGCCGGTTCTGACTGCCACCGCTCCAGATCCATCCGGAAGTGGTATGCGGACCCGGTCCTGAAGAAAGATACCGTCGGGAAACTCGGCCCGCTGATGGCCGGGCTTCCCGAAACGGCAGAATAGTCCCTGCGCTGGATAGCGCAGCCTTTCTGTCAAGGAACTGATTTTCAATCATTTCCGCCAACCCTTGCTCAATCACGTCCAAGGGGAATATAATTTTTGTCTATTATGAAAGGAATAGTTCTCGCTGGTGGATCAGGCACAAGGCTTTATCCCATCACCAAGGGCGTCAGCAAGCAGCTGTTGCCGATTTACGACAAGCCGATGATCTACTACCCGGTCTCCGTCCTGATGGACGCGGGTATCCGGGAGATCCTCATTATCTCAACGCCGTGGGACCTGCCGGGATTCCGGCGGCTGCTCGGTGACGGGAGCGACTATGGCGTGCAGTTCAGCTACGCCGAACAGCCCTCGCCCGATGGCCTCGCCCAGGCCTTCATCATCGGGAAGGAATTCATCGGCGATGACTGTGCCTGCCTCGTGCTGGGCGACAACATCTTCCACGGCGTCGGCTTTTCGCCGATGCTCGCGGAGGCGGTTCGTGCCGCGGAGGAGGATGGCAAAGCGACCGTATTCGGCTACTGGGTCAGCGATCCGGGCCGCTACGGCGTGGCCGAATTCGACGACGACGGCAACTGCATCAGCATCGAGGAGAAGCCGGAGCATCCGAAGAGCAACTACGCGGTGACCGGCCTCTATTTCTATCCCAACAAGGTCGTTTCGGTGGCGGAGACCATCAAGCCTTCTGCCCGCGGTGAGCTCGAAATTACCTCGGTCAACCAGCAATTCCTCACCGACGGAGAGCTCAAGATCCAGACCCTCGGGATGGGCTTTGCCTGGCTCGACACCGGCACCTTTGAGTCGCTCTCGGCGGCCTCCAATTACATCGAGGTCATTGAGAAGCGGCAGGGCATTAAGGTAGCGTGCCTGGAGGGCATCGCCTACCGCAACGGCTGGATTGACGCGGCCCGCCTGGAGGCGCTTGCCCGGCCGATGATGAAGAATGAGTACGGACAATACCTGATGCACCTTCTCCAGCGATGAAACACAGGATCCTTGTCACGGGGGCCAACGGCCAGCTCGGTACGGAGATGCGCAATCTCTCGGCCGGGACGAAGCAGTCGTGGATTTTTACCGACGTGAGCCGCTTTCCCGGTGTGGAGACGGTGTATCTGGACATTACCAACCTGGAGGCGGTACGCCTGATCTGCAAGAGCGAGAAGGTGGATGTGATCGTCAATTGCGCGGCCTACACGAATGTGGATCGGGCCGAGGAGGATGTGGTGATGGCGGATCTGCTGAATCACAAGGCGGCGGAGAATCTCGCCGTCGTGGCGAAGGAAAGCGGTGCGACACTGCTCCATATCTCGACGGACTATGTGTTCGGTGGGGACGTAGCGCATCCGTGCCGCGAGGACTGGCCGACCGACCCGCTGGGCGTCTACGGGGCGACGAAGCTCCAGGGCGAATTGGCGGTGCAGGGGAGCGGCTGCAAGTACTTGATTTTCCGGACGGCGTGGTTGTATTCCCCGTACGGGAAGAATTTCGTGAAGACGATGCGGATGCTTACCGCGGAACGGCCTTCGCTGAAGGTGGTGTTCGACCAGGTGGGGACGCCGACTTACGCTGCGGATCTGGCGGCGCTGCTGGTGAAGGTGATCACGGAGGATATGCTGGACCGCACGGGGGTGTACCATTTCAGCAACGAGGGGGTATGCTCGTGGTATGATTTCTCCTGCGCGATCCGCGACCTCTGCGGAAATACGTGTGACATAACACCGTGCCACACGGACGAATTCCCCTCCAAGGTCCGCCGCCCGGCTTTCTCGGTCCTCGACAAGACCAAAGTCAAAGCCACCTTCGGCATCAACATCCCGCATTGGTATGAATCTTTGAAACGTTGTATACTTAGACTGAAATGAACATTATAAAAACACCGATAGATGGCCTTCTGATCATCGAGCCGAGGGTTTTCGGTGATGAGAGGGGGTACTTCTTTGAGAGTTACAGCGAGCGGGATTTCACCGAGGCTGTGGGGTCGGTGAAGTTCGTGCAGGACAATGAGAGCAAGTCGCGCTATGGCGTGCTGCGGGGGCTGCACTTTCAGAAGGAGCCGTACGCGCAGGCGAAGCTGGTGCGTGTTGTGTCGGGTGCGGTGCTGGACGTGGCGGTGGATCTCCGGAAGGGGAGTCCGACGTTCGGGCAGCACTTCTCCGTAGAGCTGACTGGGGAGAATCACCGGCAGTTCTTCATCCCGAAGGGCTTCGCCCACGGGTTCTGCGTGCTGTCGGAGGAAGTCGTCTTCCAGTACAAGTGCGACGAATTCTATCACCCAGAGGCTGAAGGCGGCATCGCCTGGAACGACCCCGATCTCGCTATCGACTGGCGCCTCCCCGCCGCTGATCTTATTCTTTCCCCAAAGGACTTACACCATCCGTTTATTAGAGACTATGAATTATAAGAGAAATCTTCTTGTGACCGGCGGAGCCGGGTTTATCGGGAGCCACGTGGTACGGCTGCTGGTGAATAAGTATCCGGAGTACCGGATCATCAATCTGGACAAACTGACCTATGCCGGAAATTTGGAGAATCTCCGGGATATCGAGGATAAGCCGAACTATGTGTTCGTGAAGGCGGATATCTGCGACTTCGATACGGTGCTGAAGGTGATGCGGGAGTATGCCGTGGACGGCATCATCCACCTTGCGGCGGAGAGTCACGTGGACCGGAGCATCAAGGATCCGTTCACGTTTGCGCAGACCAATGTGCTCGGCACGCTGAGCCTGCTGCAGGCCGCGAAGGCGGTATGGCAGATTCCGGGTCAAGCCCGGAATGACAAGTATCGCTTCTACCATATCTCCACGGACGAGGTGTACGGGGCGCTGGAGATGACGCACCCCGAGGGCATCAAGCCGCCGTTCACGACGAAGGCGTCGAGCGGGGAGCACCACCTCGCGTACGGCGAGACGTTCTTCACGGAGGATCTGAAGTATCAGCCGCATAGCCCCTACAGTGCGGCGAAGGCTTCCAGTGACCACTTTGTCAGGGCCTTCCACGATACGTACGGCCTGCCGACGGTGATCACCAATTGCTCCAACAATTACGGGCCTTACCAGTTCCCGGAGAAGCTGATTCCGCTGTTCATCAATAATATCCGCCATCGCAAACCGCTGCCGGTCTACGGGAAGGGGGAGAATGTCAGGGACTGGCTCTTCGTTGAGGACCACGCCCGGGCGATCGACCTGATTTTCCACGAAGGGAAGGACGGCGAGACCTACAACATCGGCGGTTTCAATGAGTGGAAAAATATCGATGTGATTAAGGTCCTCATCCACATCACCGATCGGCTTCTGGGCCGTCCGGAGGGCGCAGACGATGATCTGATCACCTTTGTCACCGACCGGGCCGGGCACGACCTCCGCTACGCCATCGACAGCCGGAAACTCCAGCGCGAGCTCGGCTGGGAGCCTTCCCTCCAGTTCGAGGAAGGCATCGAGCGGACGGTGAAATGGTACCTCGACAACGAGGCCTGGATGGACCGCGTCACAAGCGGCGACTATCAGAAGTATTACGACGAAATGTATAAGGGAAGATAATATGAACGAATTTACTGCAGAAAGAGCCGTCATCCTCGCGGCAGGATCCGGTTCCCGGATGGCTCCGGTGACGCTTGACACGCCCAAGCCGCTTGTACGCATCAAGGGCGTACGCATTATCGACACGCTCCTCGACGCCCTTCTGGAAGCGGGCATCGAGGACATTACCCTCGTGCGCGGATACAGGAAAGAGCAGTTCGACGAGCTGCTGGAGAAATATCCCTCGCTCCGGTTCGTGGACAACGACCTCTACGACACGACAGGCAACATCTCATCCGCCCGAGCGGCCTTGAAATACATTAAGGACGGCTGCTACATCTGCGATGCGGACCTTCTGATCCGCCATCCCGAGATCATCCGGCGCTACCACGCCTCCAGCGACTACCTTGGCTCCTACGCCCGGGAAACCGACGGCTGGTGCCTGCAGGAGGTCGGCGGCCGGGCCGTCAACTATCGCAAAGGCAACATCGAATGCTTCAACTGCTACGGCATTTCCTTCTGGACGCCGGAAGACTGCGACAAACTCCGCGCCGACATCGAGGAGGCCTGGGACTGGAAGGGCGGCCGGAATCTTTCCTTCGAGCAAGTCCCGCTTGATGTGTACAAGGATAACTACGACATCAAGATTCACGAATGCCAGAAGGGGGATGTCATCGCAATTGACAGTTTCCACGATCTCATCGGACAGGATCCCTCCTACAAGGGTTATCAGGCTAAAAACCAATAGCTAATTCCGCTGGAAGGAGATAATGGCATCGCACGGAGAAGATTATAAGCGGCTGGCCCGCAATACAGGGTTCCTGTACCTGAGGCAACTGATCGTTGTCCTGGTGGGGCTATATACTTCCCGTGTCGTGCTGCGTACGTTGGGAGAGACCGATTTCGGCATCTACAGCATCGTCGCGGCTGTCGTCATTTACCTATCCTTCCTGAAGCAGGCGCTTACCAACGCTACGTACCGGTTTTTCACTTACGACCTCGGGACGGGGAATGAGGCGAACCTCGGGAAGACCTTCTCGATGAGTATGAACGTCCACCTGCTGCTTGCCGCTCTCGTCGTCATCATCCTCGAGATCGCCGGCCCTATTGCGGTGGGAAAGCTCAACATTCCCGCGGAGCGGATGGGCGTTGCGCAACTGGTATTCCAGTTCTCCCTGCTGAACTTCGTCCTGGAAATCATCCGGACCCCGTACAATTCCTCCATCATCGCGCATGAGAAAATGGATTTCTATGCCGTTACCAGCATCGTCGAGGCATTCCTAAAACTCGGAATGGTCTTCCTTCTGATGTGGATCGCATGGGACAAACTCATCCTTTACGCCCTGATGATGTGCGCGATCGCCGTCCTGCTGTTCTTCTGGTATCGGATCTACTGCCTGCGGCATTTCCCAGAGACGCATTACCATAAGGTGTGGGATGGAAACCTTGTCAAACAGATGCTTTCCTATTCGGGCTGGAGTATGCTGGTGAATGGGGCGGACGTGACGGTTCAGCAGACCAACGCCGTGTACCTCAATCTTTTCGGCGGCGTATCCGCCAATGCGGCCATCGGTGTCGCCAACCAGGTTTCCGGCCAGCTCAACGGCCTGCTGTCGAGTTTTACACACGCCTTCAATCCGCAGATCATCAAATCGTATGCGGCAGGGGAGCGGAAGTACTTTATGAACCTGATCTTCTCTACGTCGAAGATCTCCTATTTCCTGCTCTTTACTGTAGCCTTCCCGGTGATGGTCTACATTGACTTCATCCTGAGAATATGGCTCGGAGCCGATGCGGTGCCGGAGCTGACAGGCATTTTTACACGGCTTATTTTCTGTTATTCGCTGATCGATTCCTTCTCGGCGCCGCTCTGGCAGTCCGTCCATGCGACCGGGAATATCCGGACCCACCAGATTTTGATGTCGGCCATCAAGATTCTCAATATCCCGGCGTCATATATCGCCCTCCGGCTTGGAGCTCCGCTTTATACGGTCCTCGCCATCTGGGCTGGGCTCAACCTGGTCTGCGACATCGTACGGGTTATTTATGTAAAATCGCTGATCGGACTTCCGCTTGGCGCCTATGTACGGGACGTTTTCGGGGGAATCCTTCTGGTGACGGCCCTTTCGGTTCCGCTTCCTTTGCTGTATTATTTCAATGCGATGCATCGCAGCGTCAGTGAATGGCTGTCCTTCCCGGTGTTTTTCCTCATTTTCTTTGTTGTCTATGCAGCCCTCGTATGGTTCGTCGGCCTCAATGTTTCCGAACGGGAAATGTTGAAGGAAATGCTGAAGGGCAAACTGCGCTTGAAAGGGCAGGGATAAAAGCTCCTTGGGGATGATAAATGTATAAGTACCTGTTTATCATATTCGTTGTTGTCTGTGTTTTCTTCCTGGCAAGAAGGAAGGACTCCAAGTCCGTCTCAGCCCTGATGGCGATTGTCCTGTTCGTGCTGGTGGGATGGAGAGGCACGACGGTCGGCCCGGATACGAAGGATTATCTGCTCTTCTATAATTTTGGGCTATATGGTGACGATACGCGTGAGTTTGAACTGCTGTTCAAGGCCTGGAACGAATACCTGTTGTCGCTGGGACTGTCGGACCGGATGTTCCTGATCGTATGTGCCGTATTCTCTATAGGCCTGGTCCTTTATGTTCTCTGGCGCGATTCCTCATTCAAGGTGCTGACCATTACGTTGATGCTGGTCGCCTTCGAATGGTCGTTCTATCTGACCGGAATCAGGCAGGCGCTGGCTATGGGCTTTTTTACGCTGGGGGTGTATTTTTTCAAGGATTTCTACCTCCTCCGTTCATTTAAGGATTTCTCGGTCAGTATGCAGTTGAGGACGTTGATCTCGATTATATTATTGTTGATAGCCTCCCTGATGCACACGACGGCCCTGTTCGGAGTGGCGATGCTGATCTTCGTTTTCTTCTTCCGTTCGGAATACAAGTTTTACCTGATCGCCATTTCTGTTTCATTTGTCATTGCGATTCTCGGTATTTTCTCTTCGGCAGAGAGTATTATGTCGTCTTTATTCAATCTCGTGGAGGAACAGGTTATGTCTGCGGACCGGTATAGTGGTTATCTGGAGTCCGAGGAAGCCTTCGAAAACGTAACGCTCTATCTATTGGTGAAAGACCTGCTGCCTTTAAACGGAATCTCTATTATGTGCATTCTATACAACAGGGACAAGCGTTACACGGTCTATGAGCATCTCTACTTCTGGCTGGTCATCCTGGCCAATTTGTTCCATTCGTTCTATTATATGTTCCGGATGCGTATGTATCTGTTCCCGATGGCGGCCATCGCCGTGGCGACCCTGATGTTCCCGGTGTTGCAGGAGAAACGGATCCGTGTGGCTATTCCGGTTATCGTGCTGATGTTGTATGTCATTTTGATGGGGGTCGTCACATACGTGAACCTGACGGCTCAGTCTGCCTATGATTATACGATGATGTAGTCAATCTTTAATTTCTATCATATGATTATCGGTTATACCACAGGTGTCTATGATTTGTTCCATATCGGCCACCTGAACCTTTTGAAAAATGCCAAGGGAATGTGCGACAAACTGATTGTCGGCGTTACCGTGGATGAACTTGTCGAATACAAGGGCAAACGTGCAATGATTCCATTCGAGGACCGGATTGAGATTGTCCGGAGCTGCAAATACGTCGATGCCGCGGTGCCCCAGTACGATATGGACAAACTCGCAGCCTGCAAGAAACTCGGCGCCACTTTCCTCTTTGTCGGGGACGATTGGTACGGAACGGAAAAGTGGAAGAAATACGAGGAGGATTTTGCCAGGGAGGGAATTAAAATCGTTTATTTCCCGTATACCAAGGGCATCTCTTCCACCCGGATTTCGGAGGCGCTCAGCGCGGTCCGGGGACACGACCTGAATGATGTGAAATGACGTCGGACAAAGAATATTGCATGAGTTCCTGGCTGATGTTCAGGACCATCGCCGACCGCGGAAAATGTTTCGCGGAGGGAGTGGTGGATTATCATGTTTTTCCGGCCGCGGTCCGGACTCCGGTCCATGATAGCTACGAACTCGAGGCTGCCCTGCAGAACGAGGTCGCAAAGGCGGCCCGCGGACGCAGGCTGGCCATCGCCCTGAGCGGAGGCATCGACAGCGCCATTCTTGCGTCGATGATGCCTCAAGGGAGTGTCGCCTATACCTTCAAATGTGTCGTCCCCGGCAAGGAAGTTGTCGATGAGACGGCGCAGGCCGCCCGTTATGCGGCGTATTGCGGCCTGGAACACCGTGTGGTCGAGGTCTATTGGGAGGATATGCTTGCGTATGCACCCGTCCTGATGAAACATAAAGGGGCACCGGTCCATTCCATCGAGGTCCAGATCTACAAGGCGGCCTGCCAGGTTAAGCGGGATGGCTTTGACAGCCTGGTGTTCGGAGAAAGCGCCGATGTGCTGTATGGGGGGATGAGCGGCCTGCTGTCCAAAGACCGGACCGTCGGCGATATGATAGACCGGTATTCCTACGTGCTGCCTTACAAGGTCCTGAAACGCCCGCAGCTAATCACAGAACCCTATACCCGCTGGGAGAAAGACGGCTATGTGGACGTGCACCGTTTCGTGGGGGACACTTTCTTCGAGGAGTCTACCAACAGTTACGAGAACGCCTGTGCGACGGCCGGACTGGATTTGTGTATGCCTTTTTCAAGGACCTTCCTGGACACGGAACTCGATATCGCCCGGGTCCGGAGCGGGGAGAATAAGTACCTGGTCCGCGAGGTGTTCAACCGGCGCTATCCGGGTTGGGAAATTCCGGCCAAGACCCCGATGCCGCGACCGCTCAACGAGTGGATGGCCGGCTGGAAAGGCCCGCAGCGCCCGGAATTCTGGCCCCATTGCACCGATGAGATGACGGGAGACCAGAAATGGTATGTATGGGCCCTGGAGAGATTCCTAAATATAATTGAACCCTAGTCATTCCTGATGGACCGTAGGATACTCTTTGTCGCAGATACGATGCCCGGCTCCCTGGAGGACGGCGGGTATAACGGCGGCGGCTGGATCGGGGCCCTGCTGAGGCTCGCGCCCCGGCTGACCGGCAGTTTCGCCCTCGCCGGGCTGTATGACATCGACGGTATCCGCAAGGAGACGAAGGGAGGGGCGACGCTCTATAAACTGCCCCGGCCCCGGGAGTCTGCCTTGGAGAAAATCCGGAAGTATTATTTGGGAAAGGAAGCGGACACCGGGTCTCTTGCGAAGGACCTGCGGTGGGCAATGGAGGATTTCAAGCCCGAACTGGTTTACCTTTTCGGACTCGAGAATAAGGTCTCGGACGTTGTTCTGGCGGTTTCCGATGCCCCTGTAGTCGTTCATCTGCAGGGATTGCTCGGCCCGATATCCAAGGCATACTTCCCCCCGGGAATGTCGGAGAGGACCTTCCTAAAGCATTTCTCCGTCCGGGAGCATCTGTTGAGGAACGGCTATGTCTATGCTTATCGCCAGATGTGCCGCCGTGCGGCCCGCGAGGGGGATCTGATCCGTCGGGCGGACTGTTTTCTGGGTCGGACGGAATTTGACCGCTCCGTGGTACTGGCCGCCCATCCCCAGGCGCATTATTACAAGGTGAATGAACTGCTCCGGGATGTCTTTTATGCACATGCCGGAGAAGAACGGTACGGGGAACGGGGACAACTGAAGATAGTCTCGACGCTTTCGGATACCGTTTACAAGGGCCTGGACCTCGTCCTAAGGACCGCCGAGATACTCCGGGGAAAACTGGAATTCGAATGGCGGATCATCGGTCTGGATGCCGATGCTCGCCTTACCGGAATCTTTGAGCGGGAACTCGGTATTCGGTCGGCAGAAGCGGGGATCCGGTTCCTGGGTATCTGCGATGCCGAGAGAGTATGCAAGACCCTGCTGGATGCAGACGTGTATGTTCATCCTTCCTATATCGACAACAGCCCCAACAGTGTGTGTGAAGCGCAGATGCTGGGTGTTCCCGTTATTGCGACGGAAGTGGGCGGTGTGGGGTCCCTGATTGAGGACGGCGTCAATGGCTTGCTGGTCCCCTCCGGAGATGCAAAGGCCCTGGCCGATGCCCTCCGTCGCATTTCGGACGATCTCACGCTGCGCGAGCGGCTGGGACGTTCCGGAGCCGCCGCTTCCGCCGCCCGTCACGATCCCGAGGCGGTGCTGTCATCCCTGCAAAACGTATTGCAATGCATATTCTCTTCTTAGGAAACTTCCTGCCCGCTCCGTTGATGGAGAACGTGGTACGTGACAGCCGTGGCAAGGTGTCTTTCTCCAATCATATCTATGAGTGGAATATCCTCAAGTCGCTGTCCGGCCGGGAAGATGTGCGTGTGCAGGCGCTGACCGTACCGGGCGTCGGCTCCTGGCCCAAGGGGAACCGGCATCTCTTTACCCCGTCCTGCCGGACGGAAGAGAACGGCATCCCGGTGCAGAGCGTCGGGTTCTGCAATGTCTGGCCCTATTTTATCGTTTCGCGCCGGCTCAACCTGCAGCGCGAACTCGTCAGGATACTGCGTTCTTATGGCGGGGAGTCGCTGGAAATCCTCCTGTCGGCCCCTGCTTACTATACCCAGCAGGCACTTCAGCAGGCCTTGAAGAAAGTGCGTCCCGACGCCCGCGTCACCGCCATCCTTCCGGATGTTCCGCTCATCATGGATGAAATGGCTGGCGCCGGCAGCCTGCGGGGCAAAGCGCTTCACCGGAGAGCAGAGCACTCGATGCGGATGCTGGAGGAATGCGACCGCTTTATCCTGCTGACGGAGCAGATGCGGGACTTTATTCCCGAAGGGAAGCCGTATCTGGTGATGGAGGGCGTTGTCGGGATGACGCCCGCCGCTCCGCCGGTCAACAAGCCAGTCATTGCCTATACCGGAGTGGTGGACCGCCAGTTCGGCCTGGGGCAGCTGGTGGATGCATTCCAGTTGTTGAAAACGCCCGGTGCCGAACTGCATATCGCCGGGTCGGGTCCGATGGAGCCGGAGTTAAGGGAGTTCTCCCGGAAGCACCCGTCCTTCCATTATTATGGAGGCGTTACGCCGCAGAAAGCGGCCGAGATCCGTGCCGGGGCCAGCGTAGTGGTCAATCCCCGAACCTCCGAGATGCGGTTTACCCGTTACTCTTTCCCTTCCAAGACCCTGGAGTATCTCGTGTCCGGCAAGACGGTCGTCGCGCACATGCTGCCCGGCATTCCGGAAGAATACAGGCCTTACCTGGTCGTGCCGGAGCGGGAAGAAGCCGATGCGCTCGCCGCCGCGCTCGATACGGCGCTTGCATTGAGCCCCGAAACGGTCGCGGAACGGGCGGAGGCGGCCCGGAATTTCGTAAGACAATACAAGACCTGCCGTCCCCAGGGAGACCGGATCCATGCATTCCTGTCGCGATGAGACACAACCTTTATCTTGGCATATTGATTTCTCCGTACCGGGTGGATTTCTGCAATTGGCTTTATGAGCACTACGATTGCGAGATCTATCATATGATGGAACGGGACGATACCGCCGCATTTGATGTGGCGGCCGTTGAGGCCCTGTGCCGCTTCGAGCGGCATTATCTCCCGACAGGAAAGATCGGAGGAAGGGTGTATGCCAGGGGAGTCCGCCGTCTGATCGAGGAGCGGAAGCCGGAGGTCGTCTTTGTCCCGGAGTTTTCCATTACGGCGATGGAGGTTCTTTGGATCCGCAGGCGGACCGGACTGAAATTCAAGGTCGTTTCCGGCTGTGACGACAGCATGGATATGATCCGGGGGAATGATTTCTCCCGGATGCACCGGATGCTCCGCAAGGTGATGCCCCGTTATTTCGACAACCTCATCCTGGTCAATGAAGCGGTGACGCTCTGGTACCGGGAGCACTTCGGCAAGGGGGTGTGCCTTCCCATCATCGCCGATGAGCGCCGGGTCTGCAGGCAAATGGAAGAGGCGCTTCCCCTGTGTCCGGACCTCCGCCGGCAGTATGGCCTGGAGGGACGGAAAATCATCCTGTTTGTAGGGCGCCTGGTGGCCCTCAAGAACGTCGGGCTGCTGCTCAGAGCCGCTGCCGGCACCCCTGCCGCGGTCGTCATTGTCGGAGATGGAGAAATGCGTTCAGAATGGGAGGACGTCGCGCGCCAATCCGGCGTTGAGGCCGTCTTTACAGGAAAAAAGACAGGGCCGGAACTCCTCGCCTGGTATCTTCTGGCGGATGTATTCGTCCTTCCCAGCCTGCAGGAGGCCTTTGGGGCAGTCGTGAATGAAGCGCTGATGGCCGGCTGTCCGGCGGTTGTCTCATCGGCGGCCGGGGCGTCCTCGCTCATCAATGAGCGCAACGGCGCCGTTTTCGCCTCCGACTCACGGGATGATCTCTCCGCCTGCCTGCAACGCCTGCTGGATGCGGCTCCGTACCGGGAGGAGATCGGTCTGCGCGACTCTCTGATGCCCTTTACATTTGCCGGGGCCATTTCCTCTGCCATGAAAGATTTATAAGAGATGATGACGCTTTTCTGTCTCCTTTTTTCGTTCCTTGTGCAGACTCAGCAAGACTTTGACCGGATTCCGGATGTCGTGCAAATGGCCTTGGCGCAGGGACATAGCACGGTGGATATCCATCTGGAGAAAGGCGTCTATTTCTACGGCGATCAATTCCTCGGGATTAAGGGCGTGGATGCTCCGGGCGTTTCTCTCTCCATCTCCGGGGAGGAGGCCGTGCTCGTGGCTTCGGACGGCGGCAACCGCGATTATTCGCCGGCCAAAGGCTATGTCGACCTTCAGGCACTTTGCCATCGGGATGTCCGCGGTCCGATGCGGAATACCTATTTCTGGCCCCTGAAAGTGCCTTTCCGGAAGAATCTGTACCGGATCCGCTGCATGGAAACGCCTCCGGATTCGTTGACGGAGACAGTTATCCAACTGACGCAATGGTATATCAGTGCCCGCTATCCGGTAGAGAAGATCACGCCGACGCATATCTACTTCAGAAGGAATAAAAAATACGAGACGGGAATGCTTTCCGAGCTTCGCTTTGGAAGGTGCATGCCCCGTTACCGGCTTTGCAGAGCTCCTGCGGACACGTCTTTGTATGCTTGCAGCGCCGTCCGGTTCCTGACGGTCGGGGAAAGCACGCTTCGTTCCCTGTCCCTGAAGGGGCTTCGCTTCCTCGGTAACGGGGAAGGAGACTGGATGATCCGCCTCTCCGGGCTCACCGCCGATTCGGTCCATGTCTCCGGATGCTGTTTCGAGGGGCTCCGCTCCGGTGCCGTCTATTTCGAGAAGACGGACAGTGTCCTCGTGGAGGGGAACGAGTTCAGGGACTGCTACAAGAGCTGCATCTACATCAAGAGTACCTGCCGTGACGCCATCGTCCGGGGCAACCGCTTCATTAATAATGGCCTTGCGCTCTCCAATGCGCCGGTTGTCAACTGCAAGGGGGACAGGTTCCTCATCCGGGACAATTATTTTGAGGATTTCGCCTATTCCGCCATTGGGCTGGGCCATCATTATGCCGAAAAGGATACCTGCGGCTTGAGAGGCGTCGTGGAACGGAATGAAATCTGCCTGAGCCCGTCCTTCCGCAAGGGAGTATTCGCCTCGCTGATCGACTCCGGCGCCATTTATGTATGGACCAAAAACAACGGCCTGGTCATCCGGGATAACTATATCCACGATATCGACGGCCCCCACGGCAACCGGGGAATCCTCTGTGACGACGGGGCCTGCAATGTGCAGATTTACGGGAATCGCGTATTTCGCGTAAGAGGCAGTTACTGCATCGACCTGAGGATGTTCCGCCGGGTCCGCTGGATGATGGATGAGCGGAAATTCCTCCCCAACAGCGGCAATGTGATGCGGGACAATGTGGTGGACGGTCGTTGCCGTTTCCATATCCGCCGGAGCGATCCGACATCCGTAAAAGGGAAAAACGTCCACTTATGAAACGGATTCTATTCATTCTGCATCTTCCTCCGCCCGTACACGGAGCGGCCGCGATCGGTGAAATGATCCGGCGAAGCCCGCTTGTCAACGAACGGTTTGAATGCCGTTTCATCAATCTTTCCACTTCGACTTCGCTGGGGGAGATCGGGAAGTTTTCCCTGAAGAAAATCTCCACGATTCTGTCCCTGTGGAGGAATATCTCTCGTGAGATTCGTACCTTCCGCCCGCAACTGGTCTATCTGACCCCTTCAGCGACAGGTATGGGATTTCGGAAGGATTGGCTCTTGAGCCGGATCCTCAAGTGGCGCAAGACCCCCATGCTGGTCCATTTCCACAACAAGGGGGTGTCAGAGGCCAGATCTCCCTTTGATACCCTGCTTTATCGCAGTTTTTTCAAGGCGACCAAGGTCATTTTGATTTCGGAACGGCTTTATCCGGATATCGAGCGGTATGTCAAGCCGGAAGATGTCTATTTCTGCCCCAACGGAATGGATCTGCCTGTAGAAGGCACTGTCTGCCGGGGAAAACAGCCGCCCGTTTTGCTGTTCCTGTCCAACTTGCTCATTGCCAAGGGAATCTTGACGCTGCTGGATGCCTGTACGATCCTTCGCCGGTGTTCTGTCCCTTTTCAACTGCGCGTGGCCGGAGGGAAGACCTTTGAGATGGATGAAGACAGGCTGAATGCCGAGATCCGTTCCCGTTCCCTGGAGGATTGCGTCACCTATTGCGGCTGGGCGGGAGAACGGGAGAAGGCGGCGTTGTTCGGACAGTCGGACCTCTTCGTATTTCCTTCTCATAATGAAACGTTCGGACTTGTCCTGCTGGAAGCCATGTCCTGGTCGCTTCCCGTAGTCGCTACCCGGGAGGGCGGCATACCGGATGTCGTCGTCCCGGGCGAAAATGGCCTGCTTGTTCCCAGTAAGGATCCGGAAGCGCTTGCAGACGCTTTGGAACAATTGCTGTCCGATCCGGCCCTTCGGCAGGAGATGGGGGAACATGGCAGACAGAGATATATGCAACAATTTACGGAAACGGCGTTCATCGAACGTTTTGTTTCTATTTTATCGTCTTTGCTATGAGAAGATTCATCCTGAGCCTCATGCTGCTGGGCATGGCCATAACCCTTGCTTCAAAAAGCATCACGATACCGGTCCGCAGCCAGGCCGAATTCGATGGGCTGAACGCCGCACTCATCCAGGCACTCCGTTCCGGCAATGATGAGATTACGGTCCGGTTCGGGGAAGGGGTTTACTTTTTCTCCGAGAAACACCTGAATCTGAATGGATTGTCTTATTCGAAGGCTTCCATTGTCATGGAAGGGAACGACGCCGTTCTCATCGGCGGCGGGGAAGACGTTATGGTCCGGAAGAAGAAAAAGGGCCGTTTCACGGCATCGTTTGCCGGTTATGACTGGCGCTGCGGCGTCATCGACCTGGACCGTCTGGAAGATGTTCCGCCGTTCGGACCGCTCCGTCGGGCGGAGGGCCCCGTCGAGATCCTTGACGGGAAGACAGGGCTGTGCCGGTTCAAGGCGGCCGAGAAAGCGATGGGCGCCCCAAAAGGCATGATGGTACAGTTCTCCAGCTGGTATCTGGGCCTGACCTATCCGGTGACAAAGATCGAGGGCGGATATATTTACTTCCGGGCCTCCGATTTGTCCCAAAGCGGTGGGTACTATAATGTGGAGGGGGATAAACAGTACGGAGGTGCCCTGCCGAAATATCAGCTGATCAATTCGCCCGAGGCCCCCCTCTGCTGGGATGGGAAAAAACTCAGTGCCGTACGCAAAGGGCGTTACCATTTCTGCCGGAACTCCCAGTTCCTGTTTATCGGAAACAGTACATTCAAGTCTCTGGAGATGCATCACTTCCGCTTTCTCGGCAACCGGGATACGGCGGAAATCCTGTTCCATTTCCACAAGACCGGCGGACGCCTGACCGTCCGTGGCTGCACGTTCAACGGCATCCGGAACCTGATTCTTTCCTGTGCGGATGGGGCGTCCGTGCAGTTTATCGACAACGTATCGGAAGGGAACTACCGCGGGACTTACCGGGCGGACCGGCAGTCGGTCGGAACGCAGGTCACCGGGAATACCTTCCGGAACAACCAGCTGTTCCTCGGCAACGCTTTCGATGTCATCTGTCGCGGCAAAGACCTGCTGGTCAAGGATAACACCTTCTCCGACTTCACCTACGGCGCCATTGGGCTCGGTTCCCATTTTACGGAAGAAGGGCCGGCCGTCTGCAGCGGGGTGGTGGAAGACAACGAGATCTACTACACCGCCGCCTACCGGAAGGAGCCGTCCCGGACGCTGATGGATTCCGGGGCGATCTATCTCTGGACCAAGCAGAACGGCGTAACGGTGCGGAACAACTATATCCATGACTATACGGGCAGCAAGGACAACCGCGGCATCTTCGGTGACGACGGGACCATCAACGCGACCGTGACCGGAAACAGGATTCTCCGCATCGGCAACTCCTACTGCATCGATTTCCGCCGGGTGGAATCCGTCGAGACCCGCTCCGATTCCAAGGTGAAGAAAACCAATATCGGCATCAAGATGTTCGACAATACCGTGGACGGATCCGTCCGTTTCGAGCCGCGACCGGGGGATCGGACCAGCCGGAAGGGAGTTAATAAAAACTTATGAAATCCTCTCCCCTCATATTTTTTCTATCCATTCTGCTAATGCTGTCTTCGTGTCAGCCGGATGACCATTCTCCTTCCGTTCCTGCACCTGTGTGGCCGCGAGAAGGAGGTAATAATGTGGAGCCCGGTACGGACCCTTCCTCGACTCCGGAATCTCAACCCGAGGGGCTTCATCTGCTCAGAGGGGATCTGCCGGCCATGGCTGAGGCGCAAAGTATGGCCGTATTTGGGAATAAGATGTTTACGGTTTCAGCAAAGAAGCAAATAACAGTTACGGACATCTTGACATTTAAATCATTAGGGACGTTCTCTTTATCCACTGGTTCATATTCCGATCTGCATGCCAATACGAGTTGTTTCGGACGGTATTTCGCTCATGTCGAAGACGAATTTCCCCTGCTCTATGTGTCTCAGTGGCAGGGGGATGAAGACAGGGGCGTGCTGGCCTATCGGATTACCTGTTCCGAAGAGGGATACAAGTCCAATCTGGTTCAGGCCATCCTTCCGGATCCGTCGATGGAGAAGATCGGAGAGGGCGCGGCAGACTGGGTGGTGGATTATGATACCGGTAGTCTCTATTGTTTCAGTTATAAGCTATTCGGTAATTCTGCATCCATCTTGCAGGACAACGCGATGATCATCACGCAATTTGACCTTCCTTCTCCGGCGGATGGGGCAGAGGTGATTCTCACGGACGAAGACGTGGTGCGCCAGGAAGAACTGGAAATGATGCTGGTCACCCAGGACAAATGCTATCGAAGCGGAGAGATCGTCATCGTATCCGGCTCGCATACTATTCCCGGGAGCCTTCGCCTGAGGACGGTTTCCCTGCTTTCTCTCAGCGTCAACAGGGATATCGACCTTTCTTTATTCGGGGGTGAACCGGAAGGGATCGACTTCGGTCCGGACGGGCACCTGCTCGGGACATACTACTATGTTCCCAGCCTGTATCATTATTACTATGAATCCATTACAGAAGACCATTCTGGACATCTTCAAAGTTGTCAGGACGATCTGCCATAACAACGGGATCCCGTTCTACGCCATCGGCGGTACGGCCATCGGCGCTGTCCGGCACGGCGGATTCATCCCCTGGGACGACGATCTGGATATCGCCGTCCCCATCGAACAGTTTGACCGACTGACCGACACGCTCCGGCGGGAACTTCCCCCGCATCTTTACGTGCTCACCCCCGGATCCAATCGGCACAACCACTGTTTATGGATCAAAGTCTGTCACCGCGATACGACTTTTATTGAGAAGGCGGAGGAGGCTTTTCCGGATGCCTACAAAGGCGTTTTCGTAGACATTATGCCTATTTCCGGCATTCCGGACGAAGGCCCGGAACGAGTGCGTTTCTACCGCCGTCTCAAACGGTTGGGAAGCCTCAATGAAATGATTCGTTTTTCCACGACCGGAAGCGGCCGGAATTCTCTCCCGGTGCGTTTTCTGTCGCGGTGTTTCCGACTGCTCCTGCCTTTCCGCTTCTTCTCGGACCGTTATTTCTCGACCTTGCGGAAGTTGCCCCTCGGCAGCTCCCGTTGGACGGGATATGTGTGGAGTACCGGAAGCGTGGAGCGTCTGACTTTCCCCGCGGAATGGTTCAGCGGGGTGCGGGATCTCCCCTTCGAGGACACGGAAATGGCCTGCCCTGTGGATGTGGATGCCTATCTCCGCTTTCAGTTCGGGGATTATATGCAGTTGCCGCCCGAAGAAAAAAGGCTGCGCCATAGCGGTTTCGTAGACTTGGAAAAGGGATATTCCCATTATGTAGAACAGAAGCGAAAGTCACTGTGAAACGCAATTACAACTATGATTTCATCCGGATGACGGCCATTGTGCTCGTGATCCTGATTCATTCCTGCGGACAGCTGGTCGAGAGTGACTGGGGAGGGGCGCGGCTGGAATATGTCCTGATTGCTTCCGTCATCGATATGGGCGTTCCGCTCTTCCTGATGCTGAGCGGCGCGCTGCTGCTGGGGAAGGAAGAGCCGCTCGGGGTATTCTTCAAGAAGCGCTTCTCCCGGATCCTGCTGCCGTTCCTGATCTGGAGCCTGGTTTTCTATGTTCTGCTCTTCCCGCCAAAGGGCATAGACTGCCTGTGGGATTATCCTTACAAGCTGCTGACGGGCGGGATTCACGGCGTATATTGGTTCGTCTATACGATCATCGGACTCTACCTCCTTACGCCGCTCCTGCGCCCGGCTATGCGGGACAGGACAGTCGGACTGTGGACGGGCGGCCTGCTCCTCGTTTTGTTCATCCTTCGGACGGCATTTCCGGAGAAATTCCCCTTCGTCGAGGGCATTTGGATGCCGGATCTGAGGCACCTGATGACCTATGTGGGAGGCTTCCTGCTGGTCCGTCACCTGGACGGCAAGCGCTGGCTTCGCTGGGCTGCCCCGTTATGGATGCTCCTGTGGATGGGGGCACAGGTGGCCTTCGGCTTGATTCATCCCATTAATTTCCCGTTCTACATCTTCTCCGCTTTCGGCCTGTTTGCCTGGGTGAACACCTGGCATTTCCGCCGGGAGCGGAAGGTCGTTACCCTGCTCAGCGAGACCAGCTACGGCATCTATCTCTGCCATGCCGCGGTGATTTCGCTCTTCGTCCGGCTGACCGCCGGGCATATCCCCATTCCGCTGACTCCGTTCGCGACAGCCGCTTTCACGCTGACCGTCACGGCCGGAATGATGTGGGCCGCGTCAAAGTGTAAACTTCGGAAAATAGTATACTAACCATATGCAGACCTATTTTATTCTGGCAACGGATTTTATCATGGCCATGCTCATCGCGGCGGGCCTGATCAAGATGTTGCTCTATGTCTCCTATAAAAACCGGATCTTTGACCTTCCCGATGCGTCGCGGCGGGTTCATACGGTGCCGGTGCCGCGCCTGGGCGGAATGTCCTTCATGCCGACGCTCATCATCGTCATCACTTTCACGGTGGGATTCCTCTACCGGTTCGGGCTGATGACGAAGCCCCTGCAGGACAACGTGCTGCTGATCCGTGTGGCGTATATGCTGGGAAGCGGATTCCTCCTGTACGTCCTCGGCATCGTCGACGACCTGACGGATCTCAATTACAAGGTGAAATTCCTTATCCAGTTTGCGGCCTCGGCGCTGCTGGTCTCCTCGGGCTTGTGGATCAACAATCTGTATGGCCTGTTCGGGGTGTGGCGGATTCCGTTCTACGTCGGAATGCCCCTGACACTGGTGCTGATGGTGCTTGTAACCAATGCCATCAACCTGATCGACGGCATTGACGGACTGGCCTCCGGGCTGGCGATCATCTCCCTTGGCGTGCTGTCCGTCATCTTTATCTACGAGCGGCGGTTTGTCTATTCGATGACCTCCGTGACGATGCTCGGCGCCGTCGCGGCGTTCTGGCTGTTCAACGTGTTCGGCACACCGGAGCGGAAGACCAAACTCTATATGGGGGACACCGGCTCCCTGACACTGGGGCTGGTGCTATGTTTCCTGATCGTCTCGATATGTGCCTTCCGGGGACATAACGGGATCACCCGCAACTGCAAATATTTCATCATCGCATTCTCCTCGCTGATGATCCCGATCCTGGAGGTGGCCCGGCTTTTCTTTACCCGGCTGATCCGGCATAGGAGCCCATTCAAGGCCGATCTTGACCACATCCACCACCGGCTGATGCGCTGTGGCCTCTCGGTCCGTCAGACCCGCTGGGCGATCCTCGGCGCGGATGTCGTCCTGATCCTCGCGAACGCTGGGCTCAGCATCGTCCTCAATGTCAATATTCTCCTGGTAATTGACGTTCTCATCTACACGCTTGCGCTGATCTGGATCGGCCGGAAGATGAAACCGGCGGAGGCTCGGCCTATTGAGGCGGGTGAAGTGTCACCAACGTCCCAAGATTTGGCAGGGTAGTGACGGATAGGGGGGTATAGTGTCACCAACGTCCCAAGATTTGGCAGGGTAGTGACACCGGGGACGGGTGATTGGTGGCGGAAGGCTGGTTGGTCTGTTGGCTGGTGAATGGCGGCCGGTGGCCGGTGGCTAGCGGCTAGCGGCGGGCGAATTTTTCTTTCAGGATCAGCGCCAGAAACTTCGGGGTGCTGACAAAATTCCTTTTCCACATACGCTTGGGCTCCTTCAGGAGCCGGTAAAGCCACTCGAGGTTGTGCTCCAACCACCACTTCGGGGCGCGTTCGACCGTGCCAGCGAAGAAGTCGAACACAGCGCCGATGGTGCCACAGTGGCAGTGAATGTTGAGGCTATCCCAGTGGGCGCGGGCCCATTTCTCCTGTTTCGGAGCGGTCATTCCGATCCAAAGGAGATCGGGATCAGCGGCATTGATGGCCGCGAGAATGGCTTTGTTGTCCTCTTCGGAGAACTCCGGCTTGTAGGGAGGGGAGTAGGTCTCAACCTGGATATTGGGATAAGTCTCGGCGGCTTTCTCTTTTATCTTCGCAAGAACGGCCTCGCTGCTGCCCATAAAAAAGCATTTCCCGCCATTGCGGTTGAGGCGATCCATCTCGAATGCAAACAGATCCGCTCCGGCGATCTTCTCCTTCGGCGCATCCTTGCACCTGAGCCACCGGCACGCCTTCACGATCCCGATTCCGTCCGGAATCAGATAATCTCCCATAGTCAGCGCCTCCGCGAACGCCTCATCCTTCTGCGCCGTCACAAACGAATGGGCGTTGACCGTATTGATCAGCACCTTTCCCTCCGGAATCCCCGCCAGCGCCTCCTTCTCTGGCACCAGGTTCAATTCGCGTATTTTCAGTCCTTTCGGCATAATTCTATTTAGTCTCTTGCTTCGGGCTTGACGTTTCCTTGTCATTCTTGCCTTGCCTTCCCGCGACGTTCCGTGTTCATCTCTTTGTGGCTGGTGAGGCCGCCGCACCGCGGGATGTCGGGCTTCCTTTCCCCACCTCATTTCGAACCAACCTCACACGTCATTCCGGACTTGGCTTCTGCGTCATTCCGGACTTGGCTTCTGCGTCATTCCGGACCAACCTCACACGTCATTCCGGACTTGATCCGGAATCTTTCTGCAAAGCTACGAAATTTCTGTTTGAAATTCTCCGGAAACTTCCGTAATTTTGCGAAGTCGGTGAGCAGTGGAGGGGGGTGTATGCTCACGGAGCGTGTTGTTTGCAGGCTTCGTGAGCACAGGAGGAGGCAGAGTGCTCACGGACGTTATGTTATTGTGGAGTTTGTGAGCGGGGGAGTGAGCGTGATCACGGATTGCGAAGTATGAGAGTCCTTGCAGGGATACTGGCAGGTGGAGGCCTGCTTAAGGGGCGGCCTTTTTATGTGTGTTGGAGAGCGGTTGCGGGTGTGTATTTAATGGACTTTGAGGAACAACGATGAGAGTCATTGCAGCAATACTGGCGGGGGGCAGCGGCTCCCGGGTTGGGGGCGGGACCCCGAAACAGATGCTCCTGCTGGGCGGGAAGCCTGTGCTGGAGCACTCTGTCGCGGCCTTCGACGCCCACCCCGGCGTCGACGACATCCTCATCGTATGCCGCGAAGATCTCATCCCCGCCGTCCAGGCCCTGGCGGCACCCTACGCCAAAGTCCGCGCCGTCATCCCCGGCGGCGCCACCCGCACCGAGAGTTCCCTCGCCGCCATCCAGGCTGCCTCAGCGCTTGCGGGCACATGTCCGGAGAACCCTCCTGCCGCCCAAGCCGCCGAAGCCCTTGCGGGCTCCCGTTCTAAGTGCTCTCTTGCCGCCGACCAAGTCGCCTCAACATTTGCTGGCACTTGCCCCGACGGCCCCCTAATGTCCCCGGACGCACCGCGCTCCTGTCCCGCTCTCCAGCAGTCCTTGGACGCATCCCAGCCCCGTCCTGCCGCCATCCCGCTACCTTTGGACACACCGCATCCCTGTTCCGACGCTTTCCTGCTGCTCCACGACGCAGCGCGACCGCTGGTGGATGCGGCGCTCATCGGCCGCTGCCTCGACGCCCTTGCGCACTACGACGCCGTTGAGCCGGCTATTCCGCTTGCCGACACCGTCGTCCGCGTGGACGAAGCTGGCCTCCTCTCCGACGTCCCACCCCGCGCCACCCTCCGTGCCGTCCAGACCCCACAGTGCTTCCGCCTCTCCATCCTCGCCGCGGCCTACTCCCGCCTCGCCCAGCCCACAATCGGCTCACGACCAGCCCATGAGCAGTCCGCGACCAGCCTCTCGCCAGCCCTTGCGACCTCTATAGCCACGCCTCTAACAGACGACATTTCCGTCGTTCGCCACTATTTCCCTGACGTGCCCATCAAAGTCGTCGACGGCTCCCCCCGCAATCGCAAGCTCACCGTCCCCTCCGACCTCCCGCTTCTGGAGGCCCTGCTAGCAGCCCGTTAGCCGCCCGGTGTCTGATTGCTGCCTTAACCGCTTATACGCAACCCGGTGTTTGATCGGTGCCGGCCAGTCTCCCGGCAGGCGCCTGCTAGCCGTAGTTCGCCACCTGTTGGCCATCCTGTTAGGTATCTGCTTGCCTTTCTCTCACTGCCCGGACTGTTATCATCGTCCCAAAATTTGGCGGGATAGTGACGAAAACACGGCATTTTTGTCACTACCGGTCCATCAAATGGGACGTTGGTGACACTTGTCTTATGAGACTTGTCTTTCCCGGAGTACCTATGCTACCTGTCAGGTGCCTGCAAGTTGCCTACCGGTACGTCTAACCCTTCTGTTTACACTTCTTCCGTCCAGCCTGCCTAGTCCTTCCGAAAGCCTGGACTGTTACTATCGTCCCAAAATTTGGCAGGGTAGTGACGAAAATACTGGATTTTTGTCACTACCGGTCCATCAAATGGGACGTTGGTGACGCTTGTCTCGCCCGGAGTACTATTTTGGGGGACCACCTGCCCACCGAACTACATGGAAGTCGCACGCAGATACGCCTGTCGCTCGGATTCCGGAAACCGTTCGATGGCATACCGAAGCATCGTACGGGGCATCGTCCGGAATCGGGACTCCAGCCAGGCCACGAGCGCATTCCGATCCCGTTTCCCGGCTTCCCGGAGGAGCCAGCCGACGGCCTTTTGGATCAGGTCGTGCGGATGGTGCAGCAGGATGTCGGCGATGGCGAAGGTGTCCTCCAATTCCCCGTGGCGGATGAATGTCATTGTGCTCACGATGCCGATCCGCTGCTACCAAAGGGTCTTACCGAAGCGCGCCAGATCATAACGGAGGCGACGGTCCCTGTCCAGCAGCCATTCCCCTAGCAGGGGGTAGCAACTCAAGTCCACCAGATCCCAGTTGTTGATGCGGTCGGTGTGGGAAAGATAGAATCGGACGCATTCCTCCTTCGGGAGGTCCGGCCGGTCGTGTCGGAAAATTTCGATCAGGGCCAGAAGCGCCCCCAGACGGACCTCGTGATATTCGCTCAGGATGCATTCTTCCAGGTCCGGCAATCCGACCTGGCGCCAGCACGATTTCACCACATTCCGCGTGACGGGGACCTTGATTCCCAGGAATTTATCCCCTTCTCCATACTGCCCCGGCCCGGTCTTGAAAAACCGTGACAGACCCGCAACCTGGGAGGGATCGGCCGCGGCGAGAAGATTTGTCAGAAGAGCGTTCATAGCGGTGCTGTTAAGATGCTTCCGCAAATATACGATTTTTTGCAGAGCAGGACTCCCCGTGAAACCGCAAAAAAACTTGCAGTGCAACCGACTATTCATTATCTTTGCCGACGTGGTGCAGATAAGTCTAACTTTTAATTTGTGCAATGATGAAAAGACTTTATTTGCTCACGACCTCTCATCTCGAGAAGGAACTGCTCTTCCGCGATGAGGAAGATTTCAAGGTGGGGATGAATTATGTCGCAATTCAGGCCGCCAGCTGCCCGGAGGTGGCAGTGTATGTTTTTATCTTAATGTCCAATCACGTTCATTTCGTCCTGAAGGGGGAACGGGGAGATGTACAGGAATATGCGGATGGTTTCAAGCGACGTTACTCCAAATATATGCAAAGGAAGTACGGAGTCAAGGAACTGCTCAGGCGAAATGCGGTGGATATAAAGCTGATTCCGCTTGACAACGAGGCCCCGGAAAAAGCCCTCGCATATGTCCAGGTGAATTGCGTGGCCGCCAATATCTGTCTGCACTGCGTCCAGTATCCCTGGGGAACCGGGAACATTTTTTTCAACCCCTCTGTTCGCAGGGGCACGCGGATCGGTGACCTGTCGGGCCGCGCCCGCTGGCGGTTGCTGAATAGTCATTCCGATGCCATACCAAAAGACTGGCTGATCGGAGAGGAGGGCTATATCCTCCCAGAGTCGTATGTGGATGTGAAGGCCGTCGAAGCAATCTTTCGCACACCCCATCGAATGCAATACTTTCTGCATTCCTCGTCGAAGGCCAAACGGCGCCTGGAAACGGGAGAGGAGAATCTTCCCGCCTTCCGGGATCAGATCCTCCTGCTCAATATATCGGAACTCTGTCGCAGTATGTTTCAGAAGGAATCTTTCAGGGATCTGTCCGCCCCGGAGCAGGTGGAAATGGCCCGCCAGATCCGTTTTCGCTTTGCGGCTAATGTGCACCAGATAGCGCGTGTCTGCGGGCTTACGTATGCGGAGGCGGCGAAACTGTTTGACAGTGTCTGAGGGATGGGAGATGCTGAAGAGGTGGATGGGTTTGGTGGGAGGGTGTTGCTGAATGTCGGATGTGAAAAACGCATGTTGCTCAAGGTTGGTGTGCGGGGTGGGGGTGTTAGAGGTTGGTGTGGAGGGTCGGTAATCGCGGATGGGCTGAGAGGTGGGTGTTATTGAAGGTTGGATGTAGGAGGTGAATGTGTGAGGGTTGGATGTAGGAGGTGGATGTGTGAAGATTGGTGCGCTGTGGGGATAGATGATGGCTCGGTGTGAAGCCTGGGTGTTACTAACGGTCCAAAGAATGGGACGTTGGTGACGGAAATGCCCCTTTTTTGTTACCAACCTGCCATTTTGGGGGACGATGATGACGGTTATGGTTGTTTTTTGGGGGAAAAGTTGAAATTTTTGGAGAAAAGTTGAACTTTTTTTCGGGAAGGTCGGACTTTCGGATAATTGATCGAAAGAATTGAGAGTCAGTGGGATATGGGGGAAATCGCCTTGCAAGTTGCAGGCGATTTTTTGATGTCCGGTGGCCTCACAGTGCCCTGAGAGGACGAAATTTTCACTTAACCGTCAGTGGTTTTGACTAACGGATAATTCCCCCGATCTTGCACCCGGAAACGACAGAAGCGCGGTCCGGGAATGAGAATGCGACCCGGTAATGACAGAAGCGCGGTCCGGACCTGCGAGATGCCGAGAACAGCAAAATGTCGGGACCTGCGAGCTGCCGAGAAAGGCGAAATGAAGGGACCTGCGAGCTGCCGAGAATGGTGAAATGAAGGGAGATGCGAGCGTCGGGTTTTGCGAGATGTCGGACGATGAAACGTTTGTTTAAATAAAATATTGTAGAAAAATGAGTGTCAATGGATTTACACGCTTCCTACCGCCGGAAGATTATGAAAAACTGCGGGCCAAGTATCCCAAGTTCAACGAACCTTGGGACGACAACGATGTGGACGAACTCAAGAAGATGTATGCGGATGGCCAGCCGCTGCAGGAGATGGCCGAGCAGCTCGGGCGGACGCCGAATTCGCTCCGGCTGCGGCTCAAGGCGTTTGGGCTCTGGGAGTCGCCGCCAGCGCCGAGGCAGTGGACCGGGGAGGATGATGCCGCCCTGGTGGAGGCCTACGAGGCCGGCACCTCCTTCGAGGAGCTGGCGGAGCGGTTTGGGCGGTCCCAGCGGGCCATTGTCTCGCGGCTGGTCCTTCTGAGGGTCAAGCTCTTTACGGGGGAATGATTCTCTGCACCACAATCTAACTCAAAAATCATTCCCGCGTCATCCCCGATTGCCCTTTCGGGGATGGTTTTTCATGCCCTCGCGCATCGAAACCGCGCATCGAAACCGCGCATCGAAACATCTCTTCGCGCACGTAGACCGCGCATCCAAACACCACGCCGCGCACGTATATGCACACGGATACGCGCGCATATTTTGCATAATATCACAAATAATGCTATATTTGTATAATTATCGAAAAAGCGAGTCGGAGATTTTTCTTTCCTGGATAGGAAAGACCCTCCGGTTCGGCGTTTCCCCATAGCTACTTCCTGCTAAGGGGGAATATAGATTTTGCTTTTTCGCGGCGACTTGATAACATTCAATTGAAAAACAGCAAGCTGAGGCTTGCAAAATTAGAACAATGAAAATCGCTATTGCTGGTACAGGGTACGTGGGGCTGAGCCTGGCGACGTTGCTTGCGCAGCGGCACCGGGTGGTGGCCGTGGACGTGATTCCGGAGAAGGTGGAAAAGATTAACCGGCGGGAATCGCCGATCTGCGACGAATACATCGAGAAGTATTTTGCCGAGAAGGAATTGGATCTGACGGCGACCCTCGACGGGAGGGCGGCCTACTGGGATGCCGATTTCGTGGTGATCGCGACGCCGACCAACTATGATCCCAAGAAGAATTTCTTCGACACTTCGCACGTCGAGGAGGTAATCGCTCTGGTGCTGGAGGTCAATCCGGAGGCTGTGATGGTCATCAAGTCGACCATTCCCGTAGGGTATACCAAAGCGGCACGGGAGAAATTCTCCTATCGGGAACGCCTCGCGGACGGCACGATGAGGGTCGTCACGCCGAAGATCCTTTTCGCGCCGGAGTTCCTCCGGGAGAGCAAGGCGCTGTACGACAACCTCTATCCGAGCCGGATCATCGTCGGGGTGGATGAAGCGGCATCTGCGTCCCCCGCGGCTGTGGAAAATTATTTTTCGTGCAGTTGCTCGAAAAACCAATTTCCCACAGCCTCCACAATGCTGACGCTGGCAGATGCCGCACGCTCTTTTGCCGCCCTCATCAAGGAGGGGGCGCTGAAGGAGGATGTGCCGGTGCTGCTGATGGGGACGACGGAGGCGGAGGCGGTGAAGTTGTTCGCCAATACCTATCTGGCGCTGCGGGTGAGTTATTTCAATGAGCTCGATACGTATGCCGAGATGAAGGGGCTGGATACGGGGGCGATTATTCAGGGCGTGTGCCTCGATCCGCGGATTGGCAACCATTACAACAATCCGTCTTTCGGATACGGGGGATATTGCCTTCCCAAGGATACCAAGCAGCTGCTTGCCAATTTCAACGATGTGCCGGAGAATCTTATCAAGGCCATTGTCGAATCCAACCGGACCCGCAAGGATTACATCGCCGACCGGGTGCTGGAGAAGGCCGGATACTACAGCTACACCGGCAGTCAGACTACCTACGATGCGGCCCGGGAGCGCGAGGTTACGATCGGCGTATTCCGCCTCACGATGAAGACCGGCTCCGACAACTTCCGCCAGAGCGCCATCCAGGGCATTATGAAACGCATCAAAGCCAAGGGCGCCCGGGTGATCGTGTACGAGCCCTCGCTGGAGGACGGCGCGACCTTCTTCGGCTCGAAGGTCGTCAATGACCTCGCGGCCTTCAAGGCCCAGGCCGACGCCATCATCGCCAACCGCTACGAGCCCGCCCTCGACGATGTCGCTGGGAAGGTATACACGCGGGATATTTTCGGCAGAGATTAGATGGAAGCGGGGAAGGTGTGACGAAATGCCCAGGACCTTCCCCATTAGATGTATCTCAGAGGCCAATTCCCGGGGAAGATACCCACGATTTGAACACACCTTCCCCGGTTTGATGAGAAAAACCAGTTTAATGAGAAATACCAGTCTGATGAGAAATACCAGTCTGATAAGAAATTAATACCATTCTGATAAGAGATAAAAACGATAACGCTATGTCCATTTTCCAAGACAAGACACTGATGATTACCGGCGGGACCGGGTCCTTCGGGAACGCCGTGCTGAAGCGCTTTTTGCGCACGGATATCGGGGAGATCCGGATATTCTCCCGCGATGAGAAGAAGCAGGATGATATGCGGCACGAGTATCAGGCGAAGTATCCGGATGTTGCGCACAAGATCAAATTCTACATTGGGGACGTGCGGTCGCTTGAGAGTTGCCGGAGCGCGATGCCCGGGGTGGATTATATTTTCCATGCAGCTGCGCTGAAGCAGGTGCCGAGTTGCGAATTCTTCCCGATGGAGGCCGTCCGGACGAATGTGATCGGGACCGACAATGTGCTGACCGCCGCGATCGAGGCTGGGGTGAAGAGCGTCATCTGCCTTTCCACCGACAAGGCCGCCTATCCCATCAACGCGATGGGGATCACCAAGGCCATCGAGGAGAAGGTTGCCGTCGCGAAGAGCCGCCAGACCACGACCACCAAGATATGCTGCACCCGTTACGGGAATGTGATGTGTTCCCGCGGAAGCGTGATTCCCCTGTGGATCGACCAGATTCGCGCCGGGCAGCCGATCACCCTTACCGAGCCTACGATGACGCGGTTCATTATGTCGCTCGACGAGGCGGTCGATCTCGTCCTCTTCGCCTTTGAGCACGGGCAGAATGGTGACATCCTCGTGCAGAAAGCCCCGGCCTGCACCATCCAGACCCAGGCGGAGGCCGTGTGCGAACTCTTCGGCCACCAGTGGCGCGGAACCGGTTCGGCCGCCGACAGCATCAAAGTCATCGGCATCCGCCACGGCGAAAAGATGTACGAAACCCTTCTCACCAAAGAGGAATGCGCCAAGGCCGAGGATATGGGCAACTTCTACCGCGTTCCCGCCGACAACCGCACCCTCAACTACGACAAATTCTTCACCGAAGGCAACGTCAAGGCCGTCACCATCGAAGAATTCAACTCCAACAACACCCGCCGCCTCGACCTCGCCGAAACCAAGGCTAAGATCGCCGCGCTGGAATACATCCAGGAGGAATTGCGGAAATAGCCCGTCACACCGACAGCCCACTACGTCATTCCGACAGCCCACTACGTCATTCCGACAGCCCAATAGCCCGTCATTCCGGACTTGTTCCGGAATCTAATTCAACAACAAAATGATTTTCGACAACATCTCCAACTGGCAAACCTACGCGCCCCTCTCTGAGGGCATCCGCGAAGGACTGGCCTACCTGGCGCAGATGACCCCCGATACCCCGGTCGGCGTCTATGAGATTTCCCCCCGGGCCCGCGCCATCGTATCCGAATACACCACCCAGCCTGAGAATCCCAAAGGCTTCGAGGCTCACCGCGCCTATCTTGACATCCAATTCCTCCTCGCCGGGGAAGAGCAGATTGCCTGCTTACCCCTCGAATACCTGCAGGAAACCTCCCCCTACAACCCCGAGAAGGACATCATCTTCTACGCCGATGGTGGCGCCCTTCCGGCCCAGAACCTCCCCATCGGCCACGGCTACTTCGCCATCCTCTTCCCCCAGGACGGCCACAAGCCCGGGCTCTGCCTGAACGGGCCCGTTCCGGTGAAGAAGGTTGTCGTGAAAGTCAAAATGCAATAGGAAATGTTTACCCTTATCGAATTACCTTATCCGCAGGACGCGCTCGAGCCGGTGATCAGCGCCCGGACCCT
>JAEEGL014953013.1_pt1 | contig 50043 bp, 44 predicted proteins | sample 9134231 | NCBI WGS metagenome assembly JAEEGL01 (sample SAMN16246548, study PRJNA631951) | gut metagenome | biome: gut microbiome; feature: rumen; material: fiber-attached | host: Bos | place: Iran: Karaj | collected 2018-10 | reverse complement strand
TAACCATAAGCGTTATGGCTATCGAAGGATCACCTTACAACTAAAGAAGGACGGTTGGACGGTAAACCATAAGACTATAAAGAGGCTTATGTCGAAGCTAAAGTTATATGGCATCACGCCCAGAGCCAAATACAAGTCCTATAAAGGCGATTTCAACGGTACTGTAGATAACAAGCTCCTGTACAAGAGAGTAGACACCAAGAGACACAGAACAGAATACATAAGAGATTTCAGCACAACAGATGTCAACGAGAAATGGACAACGGATATATCCGAATTCCATATAGCAGCCGGCAAGCTCTATCTGTCACCTATTCTGGACATGCATAACAGAGAGATTGTCTCATATAACATTTCAAAGAGTCCAAACTACATGCAGATAACGGATATGTTGAATAAGGCATTTAACAACTTCGAAGACCTCAGCAATCTCGTATTTCATTCAGATCAGGGCTGGCAATATCAGATGTTCCAATACCACAAAGCGTTAAGAGAACGAGGAATAACACAATCCATGTCGCGCAAAGGAAACTGCTTAGATAACAGCCCTATGGAGAACTTCTTCGGAAAGATGAAGAATGAGATGTTCTATGGACACGAATATGAATTCAAGACCATAGAACAGCTCCAGAAGGCTATGGAAGAATACATTGAGTATTACAACAATGAGAGAATTCAGGTCAAACTTAAAGGACTGACTCCTTGCCAGGCAAGGAATCAGTCCTTATACTCATTTTAAATCGTCCAACTTCAGGGGTTCACTTCATTTAAAGAGGAGTTCTGAAATATCAGTTTGCGTTACAAAGCTTATCTGTAGATCGGCTCACTACTCAGGATTGTATAAGATATATAGCCTTTCAGAGATTCGTTAAGATAACTGATGCTCGGAGAGTCTCCGTCGGCGGGAACATCTTCGATCGTGATCACATCAGTAGTTTCAGAACCGTCTTCTTCCAAAGATACAACTTCCAATGTAACATCAAATGCGACAAGAACAGGTTCAGGATCTGTAGGCTCCGGCTCTGTCGGTTCAGGTGTAGGAGTAGATGTAGCCGTAGGTTCCGGAGTTGGCGTGGGAGTAGATGTGGCTGTAGGCACAGGGGTTGCCGTAGGCTTCGGTGTCGATGTAGCCGTAACGACCGGCTTGGGCGTGGACGTCGGCTTTTTGGTCGGTGTCGGTGTATTCGTAACACTGGGCTTCGGAGTAGCCGTAGCGGAATTATCACGGTCAGAGTTTCCTGAATCCTCATTCGAGGATGTCTCGAGGGCTTCCGTTGTCTCAGCAGTTGTATCTGTTCCCTGTTCAGCTGCTTTTGGGGTAGGAGTGGCAGCTGCGGCACTCTCATCAGAAGGATCGGAAGTCCCTGCAGCGTTATCAGCGTTAGCGCTTGCTTTTATCATGTTGTCAACAAGGACCAGTATGGTATTTCTGCTCCACCCGTTGCTCTCGCATACCCTGTCTAAAAGCTTATTGTCATCGGCGATCGTCAAAAGCACAAAATCAGGAAGATCCTTCTCTGTGACATCTTCAATGATCAGTTCAACGCTGTCATCTGCTTTGCCGGAAAGAACATTTGCCGTAACCTTCTGTCCGCCGTGGATCTCAGCATACTTTTTATCGCCTGTATCGGGATTTGTTGCGGTAACTATTACGTTCCCGTCCGTGACGATCAGTGATTCACCTCCATCTCCGTCATATGAAATGAAGCCTGAAGTACCTTTTATACCGGCGGTTATCAGGTTCGACTTGATCTCAAAGGTCTCACCTTCATTAAGATTCTCACTTAATTCAAAAAACAGGCCGCCCTTGGTTAATCTGATCTCGTATTGATTGTTTTTCTTAATAAACTCAGCTCTGCTCTCAGCCTGGAGAGTAGCTTTCTTCGAATCATCCATCTCAACAACAGCAGAACCGTCTATACCTGTAAGAACGGAGTCGCCTGACTGGAACCTTGTCTTCTTGGTAACATTCTTTGTCGCTCCTTCACTCTGCTCGAGCCTGACGGTGCCTTCAGCCCGGACGATCCTCATTGTCTTTGCATTAATATCATTGCGGTACATTACTATTCCCGCAACAACTGCCGCAATAATACCTATAGCGACGATCGAATAGATTATCTTCATTCCAAGAGTCAATCTCTTGGTAAAACCGAACAAAGCCATAAGATACCCCTACCCAAATGACAAAAATCTTTGGCTATTATAACAGACAAATAAAATTATTGCTTATCAGTGGTTACTGAAGACGATTATCTTGTCCTTAGGACCGAGTTTTACATTGATCTTTGACTGGTCGCCTCCGAACAGAATGATCTTCTCATTCTGCTTAACATAACCGAGAACAATAGAAATATTCTGCTTTTCGGGAGGGATGTCCGGATCATATGACGAATCGAAGACTCCTCTTATCAGCTGTTCGGCAGTACATTCAGGCGGAAGCGTGCCGAAGAAATCCTTTGCTTTCTTGATATATACTTCCTTGCTCTCAAATCCGTCTTCAGCATCAGTATCATATACGAGGATATCCTGGAAGAAATCGAAGATCGCATCCTTCTCACCTATCTGGGTTATCATTTTACTTATGTATCTGTTACTGATAACGACATTTTTAACGCTGTAGCTGCTTACAACATCATGATGTTTGGGATCATTGATCTCGGCGATAACATCTATGCTTCCGGCATCGAAGTCCGGATCAGCCTCAACCTTGTCGTTGATGATATCCTGGACATATACAAGATTCGTGAGCATACCGGCATCGATCTCATCCTCGGAAACAAGGTCATCCGAAAGGATAAGAACGCTTACGTCTTCTTCATTCATCCTGAGGAATTCGTTTATCGAATCACAGATGAGATCTTTTTCGAAAAGTTCGGCTGCCACTGTTTTTATAACGAACGGGTAATCCTGATAGTAATTCATTTTCTCAAGACTCTTCTCATCATCTATCACAACAATGCTGAGAAGACTCTCATCAGAACCCTTATATCCCCACTCCGAGATAAAGGATGAGAAACCGTTCATTATATCCACGCACTTGCTGTTATGTCCGAGGATCAGGATCTTCTTTTTCTCAAGCCAGAAATCCTTATTGATGCTTATCGGAATCCCGGGAAGTTCTTTTCTTTCCTTCCTCAGAATATCCTTTTCGTCGAATGACATAAAATAACAGTAGTTCTTTTTATTGTTCTGCCTGATCGTCAAAGGTATTGCATGAGCATTTTTGGAAAGCGTATCCCTGATGAATGTGGTCTCATCACTGCCCTCACTTTCCGAGGTAAAGAACGTTGCGCCCTTGTTGGAGAGCAGCTCGTTATATACAGTATTCAGTTCCGGCATCAGAGAAAACTGTGCCATTAGTTCACCAAGGATCTGGTTGACCCTTATAGGCACGATATTGCACTTGCCATCAACCTGTTTACTCCTGATTATCTTCTGGACAAGATCCCATGTCCAGTCGTCCGTGATCTCAACAATGATCCTCTGATTATCTTCGGAAAAAGCAGCTGAAGTAATATCGGAAACCTGCATCAGAGTCTTGATCGTCAGGGCATTTCCGTTCCCGATCTTCTCGATCCGCTCATTAAGCTGATACTTGCATACCGCGTTGTTTATCTCTTCGCCGAGTATCACGACTGCTGACGCGTTCTGTAAGGAGATATCGAAAAGCTGTTTGGATGAGAAGACGTCTCCCTCCCTTACGATAACGGTAAGATTGCTGGAGAATTTGTTTTTATGATAATACCATTTACGGGCAAGATAAGACCTGTCCGCGCATTCTTCCTTGACTCTGATATTCTCACGTTTGACTGTCTCATGAATACGTTCATCGATCTGTTTTTCTATCTCCTCTTTGCCTGAACTCACAAGAACAACGACTTTATTGCAGGATCCGCTGTACAGCATATCATTGATGATCTCCAAAGCCCTGGAATTCCAGTTGAGGATGACAAAATGCTTAGAGATCTGAAGCCTGTGATCACCTGCATTGGATGCTTCGATAAAGCTTGAGATATAGTTGGTAATGTAACCGATGACCGCACCGGTGAATGAGATCATTCCGATAAGGATAATGATAATGCATACGATCGCTATTGCCGCATTCTGAGGACCTATATCCTCAACCACATAGGATATGCCGCCGGCATCAAGGATCATGTTGATCGTATAGTAAGCAGACTGCAGGAATCCCAGATGCTCCGTCCCGGTCAGGGACATCCGGCTTATGATAAAGGCCGACAGCAGCAGAAATATCACATTGAAAAACAGGATCGACAACAGGACGATCTGTCCCGGATTCTTTGCAAGTCTTATACTGAACCATTCACGGAAACGCTTTGTCATATCAGGTCACCTGCGACTTTTCTGTTTTTCTTATAATAGAAATATTACCCGTATGTTTCAAGATAGGATTGATACGGAAATCCCTAAACCGGTCCTTTCGGGCATTTCTGTTTACCAAAGACAAAAACCTGACGTATGATGCTAAAATAGCTGTATCAAAACCCGAGGAAATCATCATGAAATTCAAGAGAATAACATCTCTGCTCCTTATTTTATCTGTTATAGCGGCATTATCCGGATGCAAAATGCCGGATTCTTCCGATTCTGTTAAAAGCCGCAACGTTGTAACCATCAGATATAACAAGAATTATGACACCGGGGTGGCCGAAGTATATTGGGGCAGTGAGCTTTTCGAGAAGGACCCTGACGAATTCAGTCTTGATCTTGCAAAGGCATCTGCAGCCTTATGCGCAGCTTCAAATGACAGGAGCGGAAGACTCGGGTATGGCGAGTTTATCGCGGATGCCATGGATGATCTTGGACTTGAGGATATCTGGCTATACAGTTACAACAAATACAGCGGCAAAAAAGCTACTGTCGAAACAGACGGAGCAGACTGGGATCTGTCCACGGCATTCGCCATCGGCCATCAGACCATGACAGCGGCAGACGGTCATGATTTCGAAGTGATCGTCGTCGTATGCAGAGGAACAGAGGGCTGGCAGGATGCTGTTTTCTATGATGTTATAGGAAGTCTGTCTCTGGCAGCCGAGACCTGGGAAGGCTATGATACTTATCTGGGCTATGCGAATTATGCTAACCAGATCAAAAATGCCCTTATCGACTATGTAAACAATTACGCGGAGACTTTCGCATCAGATGTTAAATTCCTGTTCACCGGACACAGTCTGGGCGGTGCCCCAGTGCAATTGCTGACAGCATGTTTTCAGGATGCCGGCAAGTGTGCATACGGTTATTCTTTCGGTTCACTTAATGCGACAGACAAACCGCACACTCAATATGATATCTGGAATATCTACAACACTTATGATGATTACGGTCCAAGCGGAGAGGAGTTCTTCAAGCCGTCAGGCGGATGGTATACATATGACAACAAGTACGGAAAAGTATTGCTCTTCACGTTCGATTTCGGCACCGTATTCACTTCCCCGGATGGTTATTATAACCATGTAATGGCAGGATATTACGGAGCTTTGCGTGACGGATTGCTGGATGAGGAAGGCAGGGAAACTTAATCCGTCATCAATTACAAAAGTAACGGGGTTGCCTCTGGATTTGAGACAACCCCTTGTTTTTTATCTATTCTGCAGAAGAGACTATCTTAAAATACGCAACAGATGTTACTTTGTATATCACCGCATAGAACAGGCCGCATATCAAAACGCAGACCAGAGCACAGGCAATCAGCAGCGGCATATTAAACAGACCGAATAGCATCAGGAGTTTATCAACTATCGGAAGAACAACTGCCAGATGGATGCAGGCAAAGATGACAGGAAACATAAAGACCAGAAGCATCTGGGAATTAACGCTCTTCTTTATCTCTTCGCTGTTCATGCCGACTTTCTTCATTATCGTGAACCGTGCCTGATCCTCAAACCCTTCGGATATCTGCTTGTAGTATATGATCAATACGCAGGATACCAGGAAGATGATGCTGAGCAGGATGCCAAGGAAGAACAGTCCTCCGAATGTGCTGACGAAATCTCCGCGCTCGGCTTCGTGACTCTCGCAATAGTAATTTGAAAAACCTTTTCCGTTCAGTTCCTCTTTGATCTTCCCGGACAATTCTTCGGCGAGCGCAATCTGCCCTTCCTCATCGAGTCCGGTATCGAACCTGCTGTACCAGAACCACGCGAGCATCGGTTCACCGTTATAATCAGAATATCTGATATACTCCTGAGCCGTTGCTTCAACATCATCAACTATCAGATATACCGTAGGCGTAGCGGCTCCTGTTGCCATCGGATCAATCTCGGCAACCTTATCATCGAATCTATCCGTGACCTCGAAAACAACATCTCCGACTGTGATAGTGTCTCCTATATCGACCTTTTTCGCGGTGCCGACCAAAGCCTCTCCCGGATTCACATTAACATCATGACCAAAGACTCTGTTGTATTCGTCATCGTCAATAAACATTATCTGGGCGACTTTATCATAGTCGATAAAAGCCATGTCAGTCAGCGAATTCAGGTTTACCTCAAGCCTGCTGTTCTCTAAATAACCGCTGATCGAATACACAGAATATGTATAATTGTTTTTCACTTCGGCACCTTTGGCTTCAGCCGCAGTCTTCAGGATCTCATCCAGTTTCTCGCCCTGTAAGGAAAGCGTCTTATCGTAGCCGTACTTGCAGGCAAATGCGCCGATCTCATTGGGGTAGCGGGCATCAAGACACTGTTCCTCGCCGGTGTAAAGAGCTGATGTGGACGAGAGCATGACAAGGATCATGGTAAGAAGGATGCAGATGGAGGCAAGTCCCGCGCCGTTGCGCTTCATCCTGTACGCCATTGAAGATACTGATACAAAATGATTTGTCCTGTAGTAATAACTCTTATTCTTTTGAAGGAGCCTGCACATGATGACAGATCCTGATATAAGCAGCAGATATGTTCCGATGATAATAAGGATAACCGCAATGAAAAACCACATAAGAGCTGAGATAGGCTGTTTTATCTTAAGAGCAAGGATATAACCGCTTCCGAGGAAAATAAGACCCAGTATGCCTATAGCCCAATTGGCCTTCGGAGGTTTCTCCCCTGACTTTCCTGCGCTGATGAGCTGGGCAGGATCCGCAAACCTGATCTGCCTTACCGTGTTGAGATAGATCATGAAGAAGATAACTGCAAAAAGAATTACGGTCGTCACAACAGAACTGCATGATACCGAGAATGAATATCTGGTAGGCACGGCGATAAGCTTTGTAAACCCGAGCTCGGCAAGTTTTGAAAGACCGATGCCCGAGAGGAGACCTAATGAAACCGCAACCATCCATATAATGAATGTTTCCCAGAGAATGATCCTGCCGATATTTCTTTTGTTCATACCGAGGATGCTGTACAGACCGAATTCCTTCTTGCGTCCTTTGATAAGAGCAGACTGGGTATAGAACAGAAATATCGTTGCAAAGACCGCCATGATGTATGTTCCCAAACCAACCATCTGGGTAGCGGTCCCTCCGCCGGCCATTCCGTTCATTACTCCGGAAAAGCCCAGAAAATGGAAGATATAGAATATCGATACCATCAGAATACACGTGATCAGATACGGCACATATAACCGGCCGTTCTTCCGCATTCCGCTGACGGCCATCTTCGGATAAAAACCGGCTTTCATTATCTTTCACCTCCCCCTGCGAGAAGGTTCAGCGTATCACTGATCATCTGATACATCTGGCGGTCAGTATTGCTGCCTTTATATATCTGATGAAAGATGACACCGTCCTTGATAAAAAGAACGCGCGACGCATTTGAAGCAGCCTTTGTCGAGTGGGTTACCATCAGGATCGTCTGTCCCGTCTGGTTTACTTTCTTAAAAAGCGAAAGCAGCTCATCCGAGGATTTTGAATCAAGCGCTCCGGTAGGCTCATCAGCAAGGATGATGCGGGGTTCTGTGATCAGGGCTCTTGCGACTGCCGCTCTCTGTTTCTGACCGCCGGATACCTCATAAGGATATTTCTTCAGTATCTCTGATATGCCCAGAGTTCCGGATATCTTATCAAGCCTCTCTTTCATTTCAGGATACTTTTTACCGGCAAGAACAAGCGGAAGATAGATATTATCTTCGAGAGAGAAAGTATCAAGGAGATTAAAATCCTGAAATACATAACCGAGATTATCTCTTCTGAATCCGGCAACATCCTTATCCTTTACTTTGGAAAGATCCATTCCGTCAAGAATGACAGTTCCTTCAGTTGCTTTATCCAATGCGGCAAGTATATTGAGAAGTGTTGTCTTGCCCGATCCTGACTCTCCCATGATCGCAACATACTCACCCTTCTCAACGGTAAAGCTTACATTCTTCAGCGCTTCAACAGAAGCGCCTCCGAACCTTGTCTTATATATCTTTTTGATATTCTTTGCTTCAAGCAGACTCATACTGATATTTCCTTTCCCTGGTTTTGATGGCAACAGTATAAGATTTCATGCCTGTCCATTCCTTAGCATCTGCTTACGCAAATCTAACATATTTGTCACATCTTCATTTACACCGGCATCCTGCCCGGGCCGGCTTATTCTACGCCTATCTTTTCTTTGTGGAAATCCAGAAGTATCCTTGTTCCTTCGCCGGGTGTTGATTCCGCTTTGATCCTGTGGCCTAAGTTATCACAGATCCTCTTGCAAAGGTAAAGTCCGATACCGCTTGCGCGCTTGTCCTCGCGTCCGTTATAACCCGTATAGCCATTCTCGAATATTCTCGGAAGGTCTTCAGCGGTTATGCCTATTCCGGTATCTTCAATGCAGAGCACTTCCGGCTCTGCCATATAGATATTAATGCCGCCGCTGTTTGTATACTTTACGCTGTTGGACAGAACCTGCTCTATCACAAAGGATAACCATTTCTCATCAGACAACACTTTTATCCCGGAAGGCTTAAAGTCCATGGAGAGTTTTTTGGATATAAAATCCCTCGCAAACTTTCTTATCGCGGGTCTGATCACATCATCCAGACTGATCTCTTTAATCACATAATCAGTGCTGTCGGAATCAAGTCTCAGGAATGTAAGAACCATCTCAACGTAAGCTTCGATTCTGTTGAGATCGGCATCAAGCCTTCTGGATAGATCAGAATCCTCAGACTGTATCTGCAGCCTCATTGAAGCTATCGGAGTCTTTATCTGATGAGCCCAGACAGTGTAATATTCGACCATATTGTTATAGTCAGATGCTGCCTTCTGATGCGAAAAACGCTGTTCCTCCTTCAGCTTGTTTATAATCTCCTGATAATCCTTTTCGAGCAGGTCCGAGGAAGAAGGTATATCCATCTGAAGAAGTTTTTTATGCTTATTAGCGAAAAGGATAAGATCGATCACGCCGGCAACCAAAACGACCGCAATGCTTAGAAATAAAGGATATAACACTGTTACAGCGGGCATATCGAAGAGCAGATAGGCCGACGCGAAGATTTCTTCCACGACAGCCAGCATTATGATCACCTTTATGCGTGATCTGAGATAATCCTTCAGCATTGATCCTCCAGAATATACCCCATTCCGAACCTGGTCTTGATAAGATCCTTAAGTCCTATTCCCTCCAGAGTCTTGCGGAGTCTTCCGACATTGACCGTCAGCGTGTTCTCATCGACATAACAGTCACTCTCCCACAGAGCCTCCATCAGCTTCTCACGGCTTACGACCTTGTTCTTGTTCTGCATCAGCGTAAGCAGGATCCTGTATTCGTTGCGGGCAAGTTCTATCCTGCTCCCGTTATAGGATAACGTGTTGTCATTGGTGTTGAGGACTGCGCCCTTTGCCTGTAATGTATTCGACCCCTGACTGAATGAATAAGTTCTCCGGAGAAGAGCCTGAACCTTGGCAATGAGAACACTCTGGTCAAATGGCTTCGGAATATAATCGTCGGCACCCATGTTCATGGCCATGACTATATTCATGTTGTCTGTCGCCGATGATATGAAGATGATCGGCACATTGCTTGTCTTTCTAATCTCCTGACACCAGTAATACCCGCCCATATAAGGCAGGGTTATATCCATGATTATCAGGTGGGGCTCCAGTTCTCCGATCTCCCCCAGAACATTGCGGAAATCCGAGACAATGCTGACATCCATCTCCCATGCCGAAAGACATCCTTTAATGCCTTCCGCTATGCCTTTATCATCTTCAACGATATATATCTTATACATGGCCCTGATCCCGTTACAGTATCTTATTCATCTTCACACAATCGAAGTTCCCGCTCCTGATCACGGTATCATCAACATGCACATATCCGAGTTTCTCATAAAAGCCGATAGCTTCCAGCCTGCTCTCGATCTTTATTTCTCTGTAACCCAGTTCCCTTATCCATTTTTCCGCTTCGCTTACGGTCAGGACTCCAAGACCTTTCCCTCTGTATTCCGGCAGGACCACTACGCGGCCGAGATCGACCAGCCCGTCTCCGGCTTCGTAAAAGCGGCAGGTTGCGACCGGATAGCCGTCATCCAGAAGGACAATATATCTGGTCCCTTCGCAATCGTGCTCATCGAATTCCTCTCTGAGTGAAATGTGATACCGGCGGTTCATTCCTTCAATACGGACTGAATACGCACCGGCCCTCTGCCATTCTTCTTCCGCTCTTAAAATCTCCATGGCTGAATTATATCATTTGTCTCCGAAACGGTTGAAGCTGACACGTTCTTCAAAAGCTTTCTTAACAGGCAGCTTTATTTCATCCAATGCTTTGCCCACGGGAAGAATGCATACAACACCGTATTCTCCGGGTACGCCGAGCACTTCAGCGATCTTATCGCAGATCCGGTCATCATCTGTTATATGGCCTTCGTACCAGCAGCTCTGATAACCGAGTTCCACAATTGCAAGGAGCATATTCTCGATAGCAGCAGAATAATCCTGCGTGGCAAAGCACTTATCACGGTAAGCATTGATCCTTCTGGAAAGAACAACTATCATGGCAGGCGCGGTGGCGGCAACCGGAGGGTCTATAAGTCCCTTTATCTTATCCAGAACAGCCTTATCGTTAACTACGACAAGATCCGTTGTCTGCTTATTGCAGCCTGACGGAGCGTTTAATCCTGCCGTTGCAATTATCCTGAGATCGCTTTCCGGTACGGGATCTGAAGAATACTTCCCCCTGTAACTGTGACGGGTGTTTATAACGCCTGTGGCGCTTTTAAGGCTCATCACATAGATCTGGCACGGATTTGCCTCGTCCCAGTAATCTTCGAGCACCTCAAGTTCCTTGAATCCGACGCTCTTATAAAACTCATTGGTCCTGTCATAGTCCTCATACATACCGGACCTTACAGTCTTCACCTGAATAAAAGAATAACCCTTTAAGGTCGCATACTCTTTTGCTGCAGCGAAAAGTTTTCTTCCAATGCCGTTCCTGTGCTGATCTTTGCGGACACCCATGACGGCAAGTTCCATCGTCTCTTTACCGGTCTCCTTAAGACACAGAAAGCCTGCCGGCTTTTCTTCTTCGAACGCGGCCCAGAACGGCTGGCCGGCAGACTCTTTAATATATCTTTCCCTGTTCTCTTCTATTTCAAACCATTCGGTCAATGATTCAAGTATCTCACGCGAGATATGCTTACGTTCTTCAGGATCTTCTATATAACGGATCATAAAATATCACTCCTGCTTTTTCCGGGATCTGCAGCTGCTTTGGTCTGTTCAGACCGGCCGTCATCCCCATAATCATATTCACAATCATAGCAGTCTTCATCATATTCTCAAGTCACGCATAAAACCGGTTTGCCGCTTTCGTCCAATGTAATTGTTTTCATCTGCGGTCTTGCATCTAAGATCACATTTTTGTCTCCTAACGGAACATTACGGTAAGTACAGTCCAGTTCTGAAGCAAACACTCCGTTCTCATATCCGGTTATCTTATCTATAGTCAGTAAACCGTTATCTTCAGACGCAATCTCATCATATACTTCAAGGCATATGCAGGAAAGGCCTCTGTATCTCTCGCCGTTCGCATTTCTTCCCTTTATGTCCGAATCAACATTAAATGAATGCAGTTCCTCGCAGAAATACATATGCTGTTTTTCCCAGAAGAGATTATTATCTCCATAGGAATTCCATGAGTCTTTTCTGAAGAAACTGTACGGCGAATGTCCGTGGACTATAACAGCACTGTGCTCCATAAGCTCGTTTTCAGAAGGCCATACATGCCAACGGGAACGTTGTGAATACAGTCCATGTAATGACCAAATGATCTGACGCAACGGAGCATCATAGCAGCAGGTATTATTATCCAGACGGTATGCATATACTTTCCGTCCGGGTTCATCTTCCATATCTCTGTTTATCAGATCAAAGGCGGCGGACACCATTCCTGCATGGACAATGTAATAATTCAGATTATCGGTTCTGACGACCATAATGTCAGGCAGGTTCACAAGTTCGAAGAACGGAGATAATTCCCGCTCATGGTTTCCCCTTATCATATGGAATCCGGGAACCTCATGATCTTCCTGATAATAATTCGCCATATATTTCAGCAGCGTTTGCGTATCGCCGCCGCCATTGTAATCACCCACAAAATATATATGATCCCTTTCCGGATCAAAACGGATCTTATCCATCAGCTTTACGAGGGTCAGTACCTCCCCGTGCAGATCGCCGACAACAAAATGCAGCCCGTCAGGATAACGCTGCCTCAAAGATTCAATGTTGTTATCTTCAATATCTATGGTTCTCGAATTCATAAACCTGCCCCTGATAATCTTGATTTCAGCCATTTAGGTTATAATCCTATTATATTCCAGCCAAGAAACAGGAGAACTGTATGTTCCATAAAAACGATAAATCTTTTGCGGTAATTCTTGCTTTTTCAATAATATTGTCGTCTTTCTGCTCCTGCAGCATGGACACACAGCCTGATGCCGAGACAAGCCTTCCGACAACTTCAGCAACATCAGCATCAGAGACTTCCGCGGAAACAACCGCACCTACCGAAGAAACGACAGAAACAACTGTTATTGAGGAGACCTTCGAGACTGCAGCTGATCATGAGGATATTGATACTTCATATGTCAGAACAGTTGACGGTGTTGAGCCGGAGATGATGAACGCTGATTACTGGATCGGTGAGAACGATAACAGGATCATAATGAACGCCGATGAAATAGCCGCATATAACTATGAAAACCGCGCGATCATCAAAGCGGCTGACGGCGAGACTATCATGCCTCATCTTGACGAATTCAAGGATACATTTGACGGAGATATCTTAAGAACATTTCTTACGGATAATTCCAATTCCATTCCCGATTACCCGCCACGTTACTATCATGACGGTGGACGGACCGACTATGCATACTGGAAAAATCTTATTGAACTGTCAAATATCGATGCCGTCGAAGATGTGATCACGGTACAGTATGCATATACGGTAAAGAGAATGACTCTGAGGCTGTTTCCTACTGAAGACCGTGTTTTCGATGGCCCGGATGATCTTTATTATGACTATATACTGTACGCTGAATGCATGACTTATATGCCTTGCGTGGTGCTTCACGAGAGCAGCGACGGCGAATATCTTTATGTTGTTTTCGACAGTTATTCCGCATGGGTAAGGAAAGATGCAGTGGCATTGTGCAAAGACAGAGAAGACTGGGTTGCCAGACAGAATCCTGACCAGTGGCTGGTTGTAACTGCCCGTGAGATAAGACTCGGAAATGATCCTTACAGCGATGCAACTACTGATCTCGTTCTTCCTATGGGAACTCAAATGGAACTGGTTCCGGCTGATGAAGCTCCTGATATCATCAATCAGCGGACCACATACGGAGATTATGTGGTCAAAGTTCCCACGCGCGGCCGTGACGGTTATATAGAAGACGAATACGTTCTTATCCCTGTATCAGATGACGTGCATGTCGGATTCCTGCCTTACACTCCTGCCAATATAGTCAGACAGGCATTTAAACTACTTGGAGACAGATACGGCTGGGGCGGTGATCTTCAGGCTAATGACTGCACCGGCATTACCAGAGAGATCTACCGTTGCTTCGGCATCCTTCTTCCCCGCGTCGGACAGTCTAACTCCAAAGGCGTATACAAAGTGGATCTGAGTGAAATGGACGATGATGAAAAGCTCGCGGAGATCGCAAAACTGACACCCGGAAGCCTTATCTCCTTCCCGGGCCACATGATGATCTATCTCGGAACCGTTGATGATGTACCTTATGTTATCAGCGCGACAGGAAGCTTCGTCGCTCCGTATCCCGGACCTGAGGAAACACTCCATCCGAACAGCGTCATTCTCACCAGTCTCTATGTGCGGAGAGCCAGCCTTAAGACCTGGCTCGAATCAGCAACCGTGGCAATGACTGTAAAGCCTGAGAAATAAAGATCTTACTTTCCTTCGGGATAAAGAACAGGCAGGGTCGGCAGTTCTGTCGGGACAGTCTGTTCAGGTATTTGGGATACAGGAATGACAGTACCGTCAGGTCTGATGGAAACCGGAACACCTGATCTCTCAATAACAGCCCTTGCATAATCCTGAACCGTATTTATCTTTTTCTCGAAAAGCATTCCGCCCATCTCGTTATCATGGAAGAAATGTATATCGGATCCGGACGTCATGGGCAGGTCAAGGCACATGCAGTATTCATAGCCTAAAGCGTTCATGTTCGGCTTGTTGGCCGCATTATAGACCTCAATTCCGTCACACGCAGAAGGAGCAAGTTTTATATCAGAAAGATAATCCCTTTCCCTGTACGGGTGCGCCTGGATCATGATACCGCCCGCCTCATGAACCGCTTCCAATAGTTCATGTCTTGTCATGGACATGATGCGCTCATTATCAAGCAGCCACTGTTTATCAACTCCATAGAGAAGATACTCGTCTTTATTGAAATTGAACTCCACACCGAACATGACAGTAAAGTCTTTACCTTCGGCAGCCTTTAGAGCTCTCTCAAAACCGGAACAGTATATCTCAACTCTTTCTTTCCAGGAAAGGTCCTCAGGCACACAGGTATTGCCGTTAAAGAAGTGATCCGTAACGATCATTCCGCTGTAGCCCTTCCCCATCATATAGGAAATATAATCTTCTCCATGTACCCTGCCGCACCTGCTGGCCTCACAGGTATGAAGATGCGTCTCATATAAATAACTCATTAACTATGTATCCTTGAATATTTTTATCCCGACAATGCTAACACTCGCAACTGTACAAATCAAGGAAAACAGGTGCAACATTTCCGTATTGCCGTCTGTATATAAGGTAACAGCGCCTGAAAAACCGTTCACCGGTCTGAAGGCAAAACACTTGAGGAGGTGTTATGTATGAATAAAAAGGTATTGGCAACATTAATGGCGGGCACAATGGTCGTTACCGCGACATCATGCTCAGCAGCAAAATCAGCCGCACGTGAGACAATCGCAATGCACAACGCGGAAACCACCACGGTCGCAAATGACTCTATAGGCGATATGTCACTCAACTTTTATGAGGGGGCAGCATATGAGACTGAATCCTGGGATGCAGAAACTCCTGCATATTATGAAGACGAGTTCAACACGGAAGAATACAACACGATTAAAGAAAACGGCTTTATCGATGTTGTAAACACTCCGCTGTCGACATTTGCGGCAGATGTTGATACAGGTTCTTACTGCAATCTCAGAAGGATGATCAGAGACGGATGGGATCTCAATAATGTGGCATCAGCCATCAGGACCGAAGAGATCGTCAATTATTTCGATTACACAGTCGATAACACTGATGATGTATTCAGTGTCCAGTACTCAGTCGGCGATTGTCCTTGGAACAAGGATAATAAGCTGCTCGTTATGACAATGCAGGCAAACAGCGAGATCAATGTTCCCAATGAGGGAAATAACTTTGTATTCCTTATTGATTCATCCGGATCGATGTCCAGCGCCGACAAACTCGAACTTGCCAAAGAAAGCTTCAAGCTCCTGGCAGGCACACTTGGTCCGAAGGACAGAGTATCGATCGTAACTTACTCCGGCAGCTCCGCAACGCTTCTTGAAGGTTCAAATGACTATAAAGAGATCTGCAAGACTCTCGACAAGATCTCGGCAAGCGGCGGCACAAACGGCTCCGGCGGAATCACTGCAGCTTACGAATGTGCTGAAAAGAATTTCGTAAAGAACGGCAACAACCGTGTCATCATCGCATCCGACGGCGATATGAATCTCGGTATCACAAGCCAGAGCGGTCTTGTAGACCTTATTACGGAAAAGAAAGAATCCGGCGTATTCCTTACAGTATTAGGCTTCGGCTCAGGCAACTACAGCGATGCCAATATGGAATCCATTGCAGATGCAGGAAACGGAAACTACTTCTATATTGATTCGATCGAAGAGGCAGAAAGAGTCCTCTGCGAGAAGCTGATGCAGACTACAGTTACAGTAGCCAAGGATGTAAAATTCCAGGTTGAATTCAATCCCGCTGAAGTATCCGCTTACAGACAAATCGGCTATGAGAACAGACAGATGTCAGCACGTGATTTCAATGATGATACAAAAGACGGCGGCGAGATCGGTGCAGGCGCTCAGGTAACAGTATGCTATGAGCTCATTCTCACAGGCAGTGATGCAGATGACGGACTCAAGTATCAGGATACAGTTCTTTCCGATGACGCGAAAACAGGCGAACTCTGCACAGTATCCGTAAGATATAAAGCTCCTACATCAGACCAGAGCTCATTGATCGAATATCCTCTCGTTGACAAAGGCATCAGCAACCGTAACGATTTCAACTTCATCTGCGGCGTAATCGAAGCATCCATGGTGCTTAGAGACAGCGAGTACAAGGGCAACGCTACATTTGATTCCGCTTATCAGCTTGCAAAATCCGGCTGCGGCGACAACAAGTACAGAGAAGATTTCTGCGACCTCCTTGTAAAACTCGGCGCAGACAAATAAACACTAGACTGACTTCTTCACAGATTCGTCGACCAGGATAATGAAGGCTGTTCCGTATATCGGGACAGCCTTTATAAATCATTCAGATTACAAAGAGTTCATGAGACCAGACCGGCTATATTTTTTCTTGTCTGCGGAAGTCCCGCTGTAACACTTACAACTCCTGCAATAATAAGAAATGCGGTTACCACAGTTATTGTTATCAAGGAACTTCCGGACAGCTTAAAAAGTCCGTAAGATATGCCTCCTGTAACCAGCGCGGCAACCATCTCAGCAGCAAGGTTAAAGAAACAATTCAGATTGCCCCGGAGTGCGGAGAGCTCATCCGACCATACGGTGTAAGGCGAGAATGAATCCATTAAGATCCCGATAACCGATGCCGTCAGAATGCAGGCGAAAGATATCAGCAGATACAGAGGGAGAAAAACAGTATCCTTAAGATAAATTGTCACAGGTGTTATTGCCACCGCTATGGGAATATAAGTAAATAACAATGCTATAAACAATTTGGCTTTGATCTGCTTTCCGAGATCGGCCGGAAGGTATTTGAGCATGTCGATATGAACACCTTCACGTGTGAACGAAGTCGAAGCAATAGAATTGAGTCCTGATGCTATAAAAGCCGCCGCAATGAAAACGGCGAACAGTATGACACGGCTCAAAGGATCGTCACTTTGAAGCTTGTATGAGAAGATCTTGATGAACTCCAGTTTGGGAGCTTCGATGATGAAGATCACGGCTGCAGCCGGCCACAGAAGGTTGGCATAAACACAGTTCATCCTGTATGTCATGGTCCTCATAAGCACCCTTATCTCTTTTATCACCAAAGACTTAAAGACGCTGCGGCTTTTATATACAGAATCGGTTTTGCCGGAAACTTTTTTATTCCCGGCAATAAAAGCCGCGAAAAGACCTTTCCGGTAGATCAGATGGGCTGTCAGAACGGAAATCAGATATAATCCGGCGATTATTCCAAGTGACGCGGCAAGCGGGATAACCGAATGTGTCCTTATGGCAAGCGTTGTCAGATAATTGGTCGGAAACAGAAAATTGCAGACCGTGATAAAAGAGTTGTTGCTTAATACCAGGGAATCCAGATAATCCGATACGCTGATCCTGCCGTAACTTCTGAAGGAGAGCAGAAACAAAAGCGTAAATGCGATAAAAAGCGCAAGCGAGGAATAGAAATATATATCCGTCCGTTTAAATCTCTTCAGGACGAGCATCAGCACAAGAGCAATAACAGAACAATATATCAATGGCACAAGAAGCGAACCGTAAAATCCGACGACTGATGCCAGAACGGCAACCGGATTGAGAGCATTCGCTATACCTGTATTTTTCGCTGCTGAAACAAAATATCCTATATAGATCGCGAACAGGATATTTGATGTCATGACATTCTCGGCTTTGAATGTATGCCAGAATCTGGCGGAATAAAGTGATGCTGACGATACCGGCAGAGCAGTCAGGAATTGAAGATCCGACGAGAAGAACAGGACACTAAACATGAGAGGCATACCGAAGATCATCGCAAAAGCCGAGATGAGATCCAGTTCGGACAAAAGTCCGTATGAATTCCCGTCAAAAACAAACAGCAGATCCGTCAGGATGTAAGTAATATATCCGACAATTACGGACACAGGCACCATTATCCCGATAAACGCGGCAAGACCAAAACGGGTATAAAGCTTTTTCTTCTTCTCACCGTCCGGCTTAGGCATCTCAAGATTCGAGCCAAACGCTTTGTACAGTGCCCGTACCTTATTCATGTTTCTTTCTCCGGGCGGCCGGTAAGCTTAACGAAGATCTCTTCCAGCGTCATTCCGGGATTTACCAGTCTCAGATATTCAAGAGTTCCCTCGCTGATTATCTTTCCGTTATTGATTATCAGGATCCTGTCACAGAGCTGTTCGGCGACCTCCAGGACATGGGTTGAGAACAGAACGGCATTCCCGGCTTTGGCATGTTCCCTCATCATCTGCTTCAGTTCGAAAGCAGCGGCAGGATCAAGTCCGGTCATGGGTTCATCCAGGATCCATGCCGGAGGATCATGGATAAGCGCCGAGATCACCATGAGCTTCTGCCGCATTCCGTGGGAATATTCCCTCATCTGCGTGTTAAGAGCGTCGCTCATCCCGAAACGTTCCGACAGAGAACCGATCTTCTCTTTCCTTTTCTCCACGGAGACATCATACATATCGGCGATGAAATTGAGATATTCAAGACCGGTAAGCTGTATCAGTATATCCGGATTATCAGCGACATACGCAAACGAACGCTTTGCCTTTATCGGATCTTTATTGATGTCAAACCCGTTTATTACGGCTGTCCCGGATGTCGGCTTCAGGATTCCCGTGAGCATCTTTATGACCGTGGTCTTACCTGCGCCGTTCGGTCCCGCGAACCCTGCGATCTCTCCGGCTTTGATGTTGAAAGAGATATCATCCGTAGCCTTGTGACCGTTTCCGTAAACCATTGTTAAGGATTTAGCTTCGATCATACCTTTATTCCTTTTGGATCTCTTTCAGCTGTTCCTCTTTCCTTATCTTCTTCAGATCATCATCGTCCATGAATCTCGGGGCAGTCGAATAGACGACCTTCTGCTTCTTTTGGAACAGGAACCTCTGGACAGATTCCGTGATCCTCTGTTCCGCAACTCCGAGCAAAACGCTCAGGATAATGACGCCTATGGCATAAGCCAGAAGATTGTTATATGTGCCGCCCAGATAGAAAGGTGATTCATCGAAGTTGTACGACAGGAATCTGAGAGCGGTAAGTGCCGCAAGATTCATAAGGTAAGTATGAAGTGAATACTTTCCGAAGAATTGGGTTACGGGATTTACAACGTGGTATTTCATCATGAAGATGAATACAGTAAACGGTACAACAAACATCAGCGGGATCTGGCAGAAATACGTCGCGATCTTCTCTCTTATCGCGGGGCCGTAGCCTTCCCACTCTGTCCAGTAACCGAAATGCGACTGACCGTATTCCGAAATACCGTACAGGAAAACGGTGATAAGCAGCAGGATAAAGAATTTGAAAGCGTAATTCTTTTTGAAGAACGGAACGATCTTTTTCTCATATGTAGCGAAAACAAGGCCCGTCAGGAATGCCGGCATTGAATTGACCCACCATTCACCATGGAACCAGAAGATCTTCTCATCCATCCACCATTTTGCATTCATATAACCTTCTTCCGTCATCCACCACTGAGGTTCACCTGCCCACCATGCGAAGTGTCCGGCTACACATGTTCCGATACCCAGCGCGATCATGAAAATCAGGATGACCGCAAAGCAGACCTTGCGGTTGCTGAAAAGTTTGAAACTGATGAAGAAAGCAAGATACAGCAAAGTCAGAACTATCGGGAACCACGCATATACGTTCATCATGGTAATGCCCGAAAGGTTTGTGACCCACTGGAGATTCTCGCGCGGCATCTTGGCAATGAATATTAAAAGGCCGTAGATCAGCACGTCAACATAATAAGGAACAACTATAGCCTTGATGACCCTTTTCTTTACAAAGCCCTTAAGATAATCTTTCTTGCTGTCATAACTCTTGATAAGACCGTAACCGGAGCAGAAAAAGAATATCGCGACAAAATAGGCGCCGGCATTGACGAACGGAGTCAGAACGCCTGATTCCTGAAAAGTCCATTCCTGTGAAATGTGATGGAGGATTACGCCAATGGCAGCCAGGCCGCGGACGGATTTCATTACTTCAAGACTGGTGAAATCATCATTAAATTCATTTTTCCTGAAGAACTTGTTGGAACCGCCCCTGATCAGGACATAAACAAAAAACAGACACACCAAACGGTCCAACACTCTCCAAATTGAAATACCTGCTAAGAAATCAAACATAAACTCCTCACCCCTGTACTATCTGTCGTTTAAAGCCCGCTTACGGAATGCTTCTCTTCCCTGCGTTCCTTCCTTATCTGTCTCCTGAGTCTGGCTTCATCTTTGTCCCTGAGAAGGAAAAAGTATACGAGCCAGGCAATAATACCGTATATGATCAACAGTATAACGCTTGCCGCTGACGCCCTGTCATAAGCGTAAGAACCGAGGAAAGCCTGGTTCTCAAGATACTGCATCAGCGTAAGGTTCCTTCTGAATGTGTCGAAAAGTCCGAATACGCTCGGGATGTCGATCATACCGAGTCCGTCAACAATGGTAACGACGGTAATGAAGAACATCATGGGACGCATGCACGGGATCGTTACACGGAAGAAGGTCTGGATCCTGTTTGCGCCGTCTATCTCGGCGGCTTCAAAGATCTCGACCGGAATGCCTGTGATACCCGCAATAGCATAAATAACTGTAATACCGAACTGAAAAAAAACGGTTACCACTATTATCAGAAACTGAACCGAGGAGAATATCTCCATGTCTTCGGGCATGATCCCGAATCCGTTCATCATGGAGGCCATCAGGAACATTCCGGCACCTACCTGGATTATTCCGATCATTTCCCATATCGTTCCGGGTACGAGCTTCGGGAAAAAGAAAGCTGTCTTAAAGAGTATCCTTCCCTTCATCTTTATCCTTCTGTCTGTAAGCATAACTGCCAGCCAGAATGCCAGGATCCACTGCGGGACCGTCTCGCCTATCCAGAACAAAAAGGTATTGCGGAAAGCATCATGGAAAGAACGCGAACCGAATATCTCCACAAAATTCTTATACCACGGCTGCCCTATCAGCGGCAAAAACTGCGGATTGGTATTGCCGGCATGCTTGAGATAACAAAAAGCATAATAAACAGTACTAGCCAGAGGCCAGAAGTGAAATACGAGGAAAATCAGCAGAAAAGGGATAATGAAAATATATCCCCACTTTGAATAACGCTTCTCAAGCTGAATCTTCTTCCCCATAATGCCCCGTCTTTTACGGCTTGTCTCAAGCCTTGCATATAATTAATTTATTATATCAAAATAATCAGAAAAATCGCCGTAGACTTCGGCTAATAATTTCTGTATCCTCATTAAAGGGATAAACCAAGGCTCCGGGCTTTGGACAACAGGAATGCGAGGTGTACCGGTACGGGCGATATGAATATTTCCGAACCTTCAATAAAGAAGAAGGACACAGTTCTTAAAGCGGCAGCTTATATCTTTTCGATCGGCTTATCGCTTCTGACAACTTATCCTTTTATTCTCATGATCATCGGTCAGTTCAGGGAACCGGAGGGACCGGGATTTGATACTGCGGCCAGGACCTGGGAAAGCATAGTCAGGTACTGGAAGGAATTTGTTCTTTTCTTTGATTCCGGGTCTTTTACCGGATTCAGGAATTCGGTTATTGTCAGTGTATTAGGCACTGTTTTCTGCATGTATGTCTCATCACTTACCGCATATGCCATAACAGCCTACGAATGGAAATTAAGAGATGCATTTGACAAGATGATACTTATCGTAGTCATGCTCCCCTCCACGGTCGCAACTGTAGGATACTATCAGCTGGTCTACAAGTTCCATCTGATCAACATGCTTTCCATGCTGATATTGCCGGCCATAGCTTCACCACTGACCGTTCTGTTTATGAGGTTATACCTGAAGGCCACTTTCTCCAGAGCGATGGTCGAATCAGCCAGATTAGACGGCGCGGGAGAGTTCAGGATCTTCAATCAGATCATCCTTCCGCTTCTTAAGCCGGCTATTGCCACCCAGGCTATCTTCTGCTTTGTAACAAGCTGGCACAACGACTTTGTCCCCCGGATAATCCTGATAGACGGCGCGAAAAAGACTCTCCCTCTCGTCTCGGGAGGTAATTCATTGCTGCTGTCATTCCTTCCTCCGATACTGGTCTACGCTTTCCTGTCGAAACACATAGTCGAAGGCGTAGCTTTGGGCGGAGAGAAAATATGAGCTTTGTTTTAACGTAAGAAAACTATATTGATACGCTGCCATTTTTCGTAAGTTCCCAGAAGCTGACCGCGCTTGCCGCAGCCACATTCAGGGAATCAACGCCGTGAAACATCGGGATCCTGACACGGTAATCACTGGTATCTATGATTTCTTTGGGCAGTCCTGTCCCTTCCGTGCCGAGCAGTACAGCGATTCTCTCATTCGCGCGGATCTCATCATTGTCAACGCTGACCGAATCATCGGTCAATGCCATAGCCACAGTCTTATATCCGTAAGAACCTATCAGCTTCATCAGCACGGAATACTCCGAATCTTCAAGTGATGCCTGTGCCCAGGGAATCTGGAAAACAGTACCCATACTGACTCTTGCGGTGCGTCTGGTAAGAGGATCGACAGAAGAATGCGTAAGCAGGACTCCGTCCATACCGAGGGCGGCTGCCGATCTGAAGATCGCGCCTACATTTACAGGGTTAACAACATCAACCAGGACAGCTATACGTCTTTTGTCCTTAAGGAAATCATTGACATTATTCTCCGTTTTTCTTTTATACAGCGTCCAAAGACCGCGGACAAGTTTATGCCCGGTCATATTTATCACGACTTCACGGTCAGCGGTATAAACCGGAATTGAATCAAGCATTTCCCTGCCGAAGCGTTTTTCGATCTCATCGATAACAGGACCTGCTTCAACATCCATCCGTCCGTTCTCCACAAGCATGGAGACCGGTTCATAACCGGCCTCCAAAGCTCTAAGGCTTACATTGGCGCTTTCCGTCAGGAACATTCCCTCTTCACGCAGTTGCCTCTCGGTAGCTCTGGCGAAGAAATCCATTTCCGGCGCATTAAAGTCTTGTATATCGGTCAGATTCATAATCAGTACCTGAAAAACATCTCCTGTATCTCTGATACATCCTTCGTCTTTGTAAGTGCGAGCCGGAGCAGTACTGCGGCTTTCTGCGGCGGAAGATTGTCAGCGGCGACCGTGCCGTCGCAAAGAAGGTTTGCCGGTATGATTATTCCGTCACCGATACGTGAACTGATCACAACAGGGATCTTCAGACTGTTGATCACTTCAATATATCCTTCACTGAATTCACCGGCACCCGCACCTGCTATAACAATACCATCAGAATGCTCGGCTGCATATCTCAGGATACCCGGATCCATATCAACAGAGAAATAGATTACAGATACTTTAGGCAAAGAATCAAGTGCTGATACATCGAACTCTGTTGCCGTCGTGTGGCACTTAACCGACTCTTCGTAAAAATATACAGCCCCGTCCCTGACAACACCGCAGGCTCCCGTCTCACCTGCTGAGATTGCCATAACATCATAAGTGCTCGTCTTTGTTACGGAACGTGCCGTGAAGATAAGATCAGAGAATACGACCAGAACTCCTTTGCCAACAGCCTCGTCAGATGCGGCAACACATACCGATTCATAGAGATTCATAGGACCGTCGGCCGAGATGGATGTGGAAGGTCTCATAGAGCCGGTGATAACGACAGGTTTATCTGTCTTAACGGTAAGATTGAGGAAATAAGCTGTCTCCTCCATGGTGTCGGTTCCGTGTGTAATAACAAAACCGGATATATCAGGATCTTTGGAAAGCTCGTTGATCCTGTTCGCAAGTTCGATCCAGACTGAAGCGGTAATATCATCTGAATTAACATTGCAGACCTGTATCGCCTCGATCGGCGCAACGTCAGCTAATTCAGGGACAGCACTGATCAGGTCTTCTGCAGTCAGTGTGCCGGGCCTGTAACCGGCGCTCTTTCCGGCGTCGCCTACTCCCGCTATCGTTCCTCCGGTCGCAAGGATAACAACCTTGCCCTCAGGAACAGGTTCCTGTACGGCAGTTGTCTCAGCCGTTGCCGTCTCTTCAGATATAACCGTGGTTTCAGCAACGGTCGTTTCTGCAGATGTTGTTTCAGCTGATGTAGTCTCAGCCGGAGCTGAAGTATCCTTTGTCTCTTCAGAGACCTCTGTCACTTCCGTTGATGATGTTTCTGGATTGCTTTCGAAAGTTATCAGGGAACAGCCCGATAATGCAACAGCGCCTGCAAGGATCAATGCGATAACTGCTCTTTTCATTTTTGCCTCCAATCACTGACTTTTCATTGCTGTGTGTCCGGTCAAAACATATCTGTTATATGAAATCAGTTTACAACAGGTTCATCTGTAACGTATTAAGTTGATATAACTATTGTGTAAACTAATTTGAGCATAGGATCAGGGATCATAAAATGCAGAGTTTACATAAATGTAAAGGAGTTTTAATCCCCGCTTTTTTCAATTATATTAAACTTAATATATGAACCGGGATCGAGCAGGGCTCTTTCCTTCAGAATGATTGGTGCTCGGGTGATCTGATATGTTTTTGATGATTCTTAAGATGTCCGCAGTAACTGCAGGCAATATATTATTCTCTTTTGTTCTTTGGAAGTTCTTAAAGAACAGGAAAATGAATTGGGGCTACAGGATCATGTTGGCTGTTATCTTCGGCGGCTTCGCGATCCTGGCAACACATTTCGGCGTTGATTACCAGGACATGATGATCAACGTCAGAGATCTTGCGCCGCTTACCGCAGGCCTGTTCTTTGATCCGGTTGCAGGCATTCTTGCCGGGTTTATAGGCGGTATCGAAAGATACATCGCAGGAACATACTATGGCGTTGGTACTTATACCAGAATAGCATGTTCCGTTTCCACCTGCTTATCAGGTATAGTCGCAGCGTTGTTACGGACTGTTATCTTCAAGGGAAAGAAACCTTCAATGGTGTTCTCGTATTTTATCGGTTCCACAATGGAAGTATTCCATATGTATGTTGTTTTCATATCTCACAGAAGCGATATGAATATGGCTTACTATGTTGTAAAGACATGTGCGCCGCCAATGATAATCTTTACAGGCATCGGCCTTGCTCTTATCTCGCTGCTGATAAGGATCGATGCAGGCGAATGGACAAATCCCAGGACCATGAGCCGTTCCCAGGACATAAGGGTTTCCCAGAAATTCCAGTTCTGGCTCTTCCTGATAACAACGCTTGTGCTTATCTCAAATCTTATACTTGTGTATGTTCTTCAGACACAGGTTGCCGAACAGAAAAGCGATTCCATTCTTCAGCATGCATCAGATATTATCTGCGATACATATAACAACTCTGACCGCAGTGATTTCGCCGCAACGGATTTCGTTATCGGTGAGAGCGGCAATTATATCCTTTTCGACAAAGAAGGATATATTCTTTCCGGTGACCACCCGGGCAGCAGACTTGACCCGCGCGTGACAGAAGATTCCTGGAACCGTGCGGATAACGAGGGTTATACCAATGATCTTTTCGACAGAGGATGCCGGTGCATTTTGAAAACAACAGCTGACGGAAAGCTGCTGATGGTTTACCTGACAAGTGATGAAGTGTATAAAGACCGCAACCATACGGTATATGAGACAGTCCTCGCGGATATCCTGCTGTTCACAGTTATCTATATACTGATCTCCGTACTTGTACAGAAGATCGTCGTAAACAACCTCGAAATGGTCAACAGATCGCTCCGGAAGATCACCAACGGCAACCTAAACGAGGTGGTTTCCGTTTATTCCTCTTCGGAATTTGCTTCCCTGTCAAACGATATAAACCAGACCGTGGACGTGTTGAAAACATATATCGATGAAGCAGAAAAAAGGATAGAGCAGGAACTTGAATTCGCGAAAAACATTCAGGAATCAGCCCTGCCGCACAACTTTGTTTTCCCGAGAAATGATCTTGAGATCTTTGCATCCATGGATCCTGCCAAGGAAGTAGGCGGAGACTTTTATGACTTCTTCTTTATTGATGCCAACAAGTTATGTCTTGTAATCGCTGACGTATCCGGAAAGGGAATCCCCGCTTCCCTGTTCATGATGAAGAGCAAAGCAACCATAAGAGGCTATGCGGAATCAGGCAAGAGCCCTTCGGAGATATTCAGACTTGCAAACAACGGATTGTGCGACGGTAATGATGCTGATATGTTTGTAACAGTATGGATGGGCATCATGGATCTTGAGACAGGTCACATGGTATGCTCAAACGCCGGGCACGAATACCCTGTTATCAAACGCGCCGGAGGCAATTACGAACTTTATAAGCAAAAGCATAATTTCGCGCTGGCAGTTTTCCGTGACGCAAAATTCAGAGAATATGAATTGGACCTTGCTCCAGGAGATTCTCTGTTTGTATACACTGACGGAGTACCCGAAGCCATCAATGAATCCAAAGAAGAGTATGGAACGGACCGGCTTGTTGAAGTACTTAATAAGTATAAGGATCTTTCACAGCAGAATATTCTGAAATATACAAGACGTGACATAGAATTTTTCGTCGGCGAAGAAGAACAGTTCGATGATGTGACCATGCTCGGGTTTAAGTATAACGGTCCCTCAAATTGAATCTCAGATATCAATAACCTTATAACCGGGATTAAGCTTTTTCAGAACTTCTCTGACCTCGGGAAGCGACTCCACAAGCACTTCCACGCACTTGGGATCGAACTGAATACCCTTGCCTTCTTCGATCATCTTCACCGCCTGGGAAAGCGGGAAAGCAGGTTTATATATTCGCGGAGATGTCAGGGCATCAAATACATCCGCTACAGCCATTACACGTGCAGACAATGGTATCTCCTCACCCTTAAGGCCCTCAGGATATCCTTTTCCATCCCAGCGTTCATGATGGTAAGCAGCCATATTCCGGGCTTCTCTCAGATAATTCTCACCTTCAACATCACGGATAGCTTTGTCAATTATTTCCCTGCCGGAAGTGGTATGTGTCTTCATGATCTCATATTCTTCGTCCGTCAGTTTTTCAGTCTTATTGAGCACAGCATCCGGAATAGTGATCTTACCGACATCGTGCAGCGGAGCGGATTTTACAACACCATCCACATATTGGGGAGTCAGTATATCTCTGTAGTAGTTTTTGCGGCGCAGACCCTCAAGGATTATCCGCACATATTCCGCTGTCTTTTGAATATGCGCTCCGGTATCGGAATCACGGACTTCAACCATATCCGCCATAAGCACCATAAGGCCGTTCTGCATCTTTAAGATGTTCTCGTTATACTGGCGGATATCACGCAGCTGTCCGGCGATGTCGGTCTCCATCTTACTGACGGTCTTATAGAGATCCCCGATCTCATTTCGCGAACGGATATTCATACGTTCAAGTCTTTCCGCGCTCTTGTCCATCGCATCCTGATCGCCGATATTCTTTATAAAATCCTTGGCAGCTTCGGTAACACCGGTAATGGGATAAATGACCGAGCGTTCGATCTTTGCCAGCAGGATCGTTATAGCGACCAGTGTAAAGATCGCGACAACGATCACGATCGACCGGATATAACGGTTCAGTTCAACATTGATATCGTTTATGTCGATCTCGACACACAAAAGTCCCGCGGGGTTTCCGGCGCTGTCAAAGATAACCCTGTATCCGTTGAGCATATGTCCGTATTCATCGGAATAACCGTCAAGAACAGCACTCTCCGTCTGTCTGTTCTTCACGGCTTCCTGAAGGATAAGTATTGTCTCCTCTTCAAAACTTCCGGCCTCGCAGGGTGTCCCGAGATAAGTGTATTTACTTCCACCGGCTAACTCTTCGGCGGTCTTCGTGTTGATCGCATAGGTCAGACTGTGGATATCATCGATATCTTCAAAATATATGGCATACAGATACTCGATATCAGAGTTTTCCTTGATCTTGTTCAGTGCCTCTCTCATAATCTCATATTCTTCAGTCATCTCACGGGCTGCTATCATATCACCGAAAGAGTATTCCGAAGAAACAGTGTACGCATAATCAAGCACAGTCGTCGTATATTTCTCGTAGTTCTCATTAACATTCTTCTCGAAAAGACGGTATCCGCCGAATACGACCACCACGGTAAGCACCAGAATAGTAACGGCTGAGTACAATGCCGTGATTACTTTTATGCTTAATCCCTTGTATCGCTTAATCTTCATATATCATTTCCTAAAAGCCGTCACGTGATATCGTACAGAAACACTTCAGAAATCTCATGATCATAGCCGTCATAAAATCCCTGGGGCATTCCAAGAACGATCCTTGCGCCTCTGTTATAGAGCAAAAGCAGTCTGCCGTTTTTTCTGTCAAAAGTGAGACCTTCTATCTCGCCCTGAAGGGTAACATCATCGAATGTTCTCTCAAGCGTTACAATGCAGGCTGTATCTCCGTCTTTTATCTCAGTCCTGTACAGATGATCAGGTTCATTGTCATCTGCCGTTCCGTCATCTGCAGTTATATAAATGCACCCTCTGTAATACGCGATTCCCTGTATCCATTGAGGCGGCATCTGCATATGCACTTTGCCTAGATAGCTTCCTGTCTCAAGATCATATTTGTAAAGATATCTTCCGCTCTCTTCCCCAACCCACGAACACATCCATACTATCTTTCTGTCTGTGTCTATCGCAATGCCGGAACACTCCAGCTGCCCGCTTGCCTCCTCAAAAGGGAACGTCCTTTTCAGAATCAGGGTATCAGCATCATAGACCGCGATCTGTATATCTGTTCCGACACCGTCCATAAAATACTCAGCACCGATATACAGCTCATTGTTGTACACATCTATATCACCGATATGATTCACGTCAATCTCATAACCGTCAAAAGGAGATTCATTGAGCGCTATAAGATTCCAGTCTTTATCGTATTTCGCAAGTGTCGCGGAACCGCTGACCCAATAATATTCACCATCGGAACAGACGCCCTGTCTGCCTTTTACTTCAACAGAATATTTTAACGTATAAGTATTCGCGGGAAGCATGACAGTTCTGTCATGCTCAGGCCTTCCGCCGGTGCTTTTTACAGCAGAACATCCGGATGCCGCGCAAATCAGCAGGCACACTCCCAAAGCACAGAGACCGGCTCTTCGTATATCTTTAAAACCTGAACTGTTCATATTGTCTTCACCTTAAGGACTGACCGTCTGACGTATGGAAGTAAAACAGATAACAAATCCTTCTTCCGTTCTGCTGACAACCTTGGCGTATATACAGCCTTCATCGTTGCGAAGCATAATATCCTGCTTCTCTTTAAGCTCTGAATACGGCATAAACAAAGCATATTTTCCATTCTGTGATATCTTCAGTATCTTTCCTTTACGCTTAACAGGCTGCACTTTCTTCTCTTCAAGAACATAAAAAAGATATTCGCTTATATCTGTCTGTTCCTGCCAAACTATTTCGCTGTCCGGATCATCTCCGGCAGTGATGTCTCCGATACCGGTTATCTCATAATACTTAAGTTCCTCAGGTGATCCTTTGGGGAGAAAACTGCTCACGGATCTGATGTTAAGTTCTTCCGTGATCATGCGTCCGGTATTCTCTGTGATAAATATCTGTCCGCCTGTTGTCAGACTTTCAAGGCGTCCCGTTATATTGACCGCGGAACCCATACAGCCGTACTTCATCTTCTTTTCTGAACCGATATTACCCACAACAACATCGCCTGTATTGATGCCTATTCCCATCTCAAGTTCAGGAAAACCGTTTTCTTTGTTCCACGCATTTACTTCCTTCATGGCCATCTGCATTTCAACTGCGCATTTTACAGCCATCAGCGGATGCTCCGGCAGTTCTTTCGGTGCTCCGAAAACCGTGAAAATACCGTCTCCCAGGAACTCGATAACCGTACCCCTGTATTTCTGGATAACCGCAACCATAGCTTCGAAATAATGATTGAGCACCTTGATAAGATCTTCAGCACCCAGCCTGGAGCTCAAAGCCGTAAATCCTCTCAGGTCACTCATCAGGATAGTAACATTCCTTGTCATACCGCCGCTCTTCTGACCTTCCGCAGTGGTGAGAGCATAGTCAGCGATATCAGGCGATGTGTATCTTACCAGAGCCGAATTGACTTTAAACAACTGTGTAAGGTCAGTGATGACAACAAGATAGACCGTTTCCTTATTCCCGTGGCAGGTCATCCTTACATGAAGATTGCGGACTTCGCCTTCATTGTTCCAGTAATCAACGATTGCCTCGTGCGAAGCGACTTTATTTGTCACCGAGTCAATAAGCAGCTGAATAAGGCCGTCGTTCCCTTCTACAAATGGAACGGCTTTCCATATCTTAATACTCATATCCGGTGATATCTCAAACAGCTCCTCAGCTGCCGGATTTGCATACAATAATTCCCCCGCCGCCGATATTATGCAGACAGCGTCTTTGGTATTGGTAAAAAAATACTGTGCCTGTTCAGGATCGATCATTTTCTTAATTCCGGAATTTGATATAAGCCTCAAATTATCTTTACTTTTGCATATTCGGATTGTATTTTTAACAGGGTTGTTTGTCAATTATTAAGCCCCTAATGGCGCAGTAAGACAAGCCCTTTGCAGGTGTTTTTTCTCATACTTAACACATTAGTTTCAAACATATAACACATTTGGTATAAAGATTATTATCAGGCAACTGTATAATTGCTTTTATAATCACTAAGGAGCGGCTGATAACATGATTAAGAAAAACAGTTCTATATGGATGTGTATTTCGATCGCGGCAACAGTTCTTCTCATTGCTGTGTGCGCTTTATATATAACAAAATCGGTAACCGATTCTAAGAAAGCTCAAGAAACCAAGACTAAAAAGGGATCTGAGATACTCACTTTGTGGAATGACGATTCTCCCGCCAAGAAGGAACTTGTCGGGTATGTTGAGGCCGTCACGGATGAGAACAGCAGTGACTATATTCCCGTAAAAAACAGGATCGCTGTTTTCGATATGGACGGAACGATCTGCAGCGAGACGAATCCGACTTATTTTGACTACAGCCTCTTCATGTACCGTGTGCTCGAAGATGAGAATTATAAAGATAAAGCCAGTGATTTTGAAAAGGATGTTGCACTGCGCATCTATAACAGCGTTACGGGCAACGGTTCATCCGACGGCATCCCCGTGGATCACGGTAAAGGCGTTGCCTCTGCTTTTGCCGGAATGACCGTTGATGAATTCGAAGAATACGTTAAGGCATTCAGGGACATGCCTGCACCCGGATATACAAATATGACGAGAGGCGAGTCTTTCTACCTTCCGATGCTTCAGGTGATCGAATACCTGCAGGCAAATGATTTTACTGTCTATATCGTCAGCGGCACCGACAGATTCATCGTCAGAGGACTTATCAGGGACAACGATATGTTAGACCTTCCCATGAACCAGCTTATCGGTTCAGACGAGACGCTTGCAGCTTCAGGTCAGGACGGTGAAGACGGACTTAATTACCAGTTCAATGAAACAGATAAACTGATCCTCGGCGGAGAATTCCTCATCAAGAATCTTAAGATGAACAAGGTCTCTGTCATCGAGCAGGAGATCGGCGAGCAGCCTGTTCTTTCCTTCGGCAATTCCACCGGAGACCAGAGCATGGCTGAATATGTTACAAACAACAATAAGTACAGAAGCCTTGCTTTCATGGTCTGCTGCGACGATCTCACAAGAGAGTACGGCAATGAAGAGTCAGCTGCCAAAATGGCAGGTCTCTGCACTCAGTACGGATGGACGGCGATCTCCATGAAAAACGACTGGAAGACGATCTACGGATATGATGTCGTAAAGACATCTGACACCAAGCCGGTCCCGTTTTCCATTGAGGATCTGGACTATGTACCTGAAGAAAAGGAAGCAGCCTGAGAGTTACATTACCTTCTCAACACTTGAATCAAGTTCGGATAAGACTTTTACTATGAAATCCTTAGGCTGAGTCCGTCCTTCCTCAACCCATCTCGAAAGGATGGCGATACAGCCCTGTGAACGGTAACTGGTCTGATATGAGAGCTTGATGTTCTTGATATCAGTACCCTTCTTCTCTGCTTCGATCTTCTGCAGAAGTCCTTCAAGAAGCTTTTCGAATTTTATCCTGAGCTGCGAAGGAGCATAGGAGCTGAATACCATCTTGAAGATATTGCTGTTCTTATCAACATAATTAACGAGCTTATCGAAAAAGTCTTTGCTCCTCAGATCCTGTATATCAAGAACGAGCATGCCCCACTCTATAAGGATATCCTGCTCAAGCTTGTCGTAGAGGTCATACACATCAAGGAAATGCTTATAAAATGTTGTCCTGTTGATATCCGCAGTATCGGATATCTCCTGAACTGTAATCTTGTGAAGTTCCTTTTGTGTAAGCAGATCTATAAACACGTTATAGATTGCTTTTCTGGTCTTCAGTGTTCTGCGGTCAGTTTTCTTCTCTTCCATTTTCGATAATCTCCTTTTATGTAGCTGCAACTCTTATACTGCGTTATCAAGTCTCTGACGTTCCACGAGTTCTGCAAAATAGCCATTCTTGGCGATCAGTTCATCGTAAGTCCCGTCCTCTGCGATCCTTCCTTCATCTATGACAAGGATACGGTCACAGTGTTTGATGGTTGAAAGTCTGTGCGCGATAACGATACGCGTGCACCCCATAGAATCCAGAGCGTCACTGACCTGCTTCTGTGTCCTGTTGTCCAACGCGCTTGTCGCCTCATCGAACATCAGAAGCTTTGGCTTGGGTGCAATAGCACGGGCGATCATGAGACGCTGGCGCTGACCTCCGGAGATGCCTCCCTGTCCTTCGGCAATAATCGTATTCATGCCCATCGGCATTGCTCTGATGTCATCTGCGATACCTGCCTTTTCAGCCGCTTCCCATGCCGCGTCAAGCGTCAGTTCCGGAGCAGTGATGACTATGTTCGAATAGATGTCACCCTGGAAAAGGCCCGCATTCTGCATGACTGTTCCGATCTTTTTACGGAGGGAAGGAAGATCCAGTGAGTTAATATCCTTGCCGTCATATCTGACCGTGCCCTTCTCCGGTTTCTCGAATCCCAGAAGAAGTCTCATGAGGGTCGACTTTCCGCATCCGGTCTTGCCGACGATCGCAACATATTCGCCGGGCTTGATCTTAATGGACATATCGTCGATTACCAGAGGCAGTCCTTCACCATATCTGAAGGATATGTGATCCATCTCCACGCTTCCTGATATCTGGGTTACGATCTCCCTGTTGTCGGAAGTCTCGGGTTCAGTCTTCAGGAAAGGCTCGGCCATCTCGAGTATAGGTCTTATCCTGGCTGCGGAAAGAGCCATGCCTGAGAGTGTCATGAATGCGCCTGAGAGCATACCGTATGCAGCCGTGAAAGCAAAATAAGAAGACTGTCCGATGCCGCTCTTAACCGCGAGATAATAGAGTACTATGTTGGATACCAGGGTTATCGCAGTATTGATCACTCCGTTGATCTTGATGAATACAGGAGGATTGTAAACGAGCTCCGCTCCTTCAGCGTAAAGATCAAGCCACTTGGCGAAGATCCTCTTCTCGGCACCTGCGAGCTTGATCTTCTGGATGCCTGTGATCATGGAATAGGACATACCTGATTCTTTGGCCTGATGTTCCATGATCTTCTTGTTTATCCTTATCTGGACTATCGTGGATAAGGTAGAGAACAATACCGTTACCAGGATAATGATCATCGAAGGGATAACGAGCATCGGAGTATAACTGAAGATCTGCGAAATATACATAAGCGATGCCAATGATGAAAGACCCGTGCTCATCACTATTCCCATCAGGATAGAACACAGCTGGTTTACTGACTGCGATCTGCTCCGGAGTTCGCCCGCGCTGTATTTGCGGAAGAAATTTGCCGGCAGCGACATCAGTCGCATCATCATCGATGCCTGCACACCCAGAGAAGTCTTGGTGTTGAGCCTGCTGCTGATAAAACTGCTGACACTGGTCAATAACTGTGATGAGAAAGATACGCAGAGCATGCATACGGCTATGCCGATAAGAGCATCCGTTCTTCCGCTTTTTAATACCGCGCCTGTAAGTGTCGCAGTAAGACGCGGCATAAGAAGTCCCACGAAAGACACAGATAAGACCGCACCGATTATCTGAACAAGATCGCTTAATGAGACACAGTTTTTCATATAGATCAGAAGATCCGGAATCGAGAGTTTCTTTTGCGGCAACGGTCTGTAAAAACAGATTGCGTCATCATCTATAAGCTTCCCGGTATTTCTGTTCAGCTTGATCTTCTTTCCTGTCTTGGGGTCTTTGAAGTAATAACCTCTGATCTTTCCGGGCAGCAGTGCCACCGGTGTTCCGTCACTTTTAAGGAAGCCCAGGACCGGTCCGAAACAGTCTTTATACCAGCCTTCAGTGAGCTTCACGTTACGTCTCATAACGCCATGCGGTCTCAGACAATAATCGAGCTGGTCTTCGGTGCTCTTGATCGAGGAAGGAAGCTCAGATGTCTTGTAGTGATAATACTTCAATATCTCATCGATAGCATTCTTGGTAACAATGCGCTCATCACTGATTTTCTCAGCATTGCGCTGTCCCATGATCACTCCCGCTACCTTGATAAAGGAGTCATCCAAAAGCTGTTGGTCAGACTGCCGTCTGGTCTTTATCTGATTATCAAACCAACCCATCAGATTCCTCCTTTCTTATTCATTCGCAACAAGGTCGGAATAAGCTCCTCCCCTGCTGATAAGTTCTTTGTGTGTTCCGCGTTCTATAACCCTGCCGTTGTCAAGAACAATGATCTCATCACAGTCCCTTACCGTCGACAGACGGTGAGCTATAACGATGCATGTGATGCCTCTGGCTTTTATGGCGTTGACGACTTCATATTCCGTCCTTGCGTCAAGAGCCGATGTGGCTTCATCAAGGATAATGATCGACGGGTCCTGCGCAAGCACCCGGGCAATCTCCATGCGCTGTCTCTGACCGCCTGAGAGATCTCTTCCTCCGCTCGTAAGCTTATGCTGATAGCCGTCAGGAATCTTCATTATGTCTTCATGGATCTGCGCGTCTCTTGCAGCAAGTATCATCTCGAAATCCTGGATCGAGTTATCCCACATCTTTATGTTGTTTTCGATAGTGTCCTCGAAAACGGTTATATCCTGGTCAACGACGGCTACTGATCCCGTGATCACATCACGCGAATATGCCTTGCGGGGTTTGCCGTCGAAAAGAATCTCGCCGCTCCAGGGCTCATAGAGACCTGAGATAAGCTTGGACACAGTTGATTTACCGCTGCCTGAAGCGCCGACAAGAGCGATCCTGTCACCCGGTCTCATCTTTAACGAAAAGTCAGTGATCAGAGGTTCCTCAAGTCTTGAATATCCGAAAGTCACATTCTTAAGTTCTATGCTGCCGCCGAGTTTTCCGAGATCATCATCCTCATTCTCAGCCACATAGGAAACATTCGGGTCTTCAGGATATTCCATGACATCTTCAACACGCTCCATCTGTGTGCGCATCTCCTGAAGCATCTGGCCTGCGCTTACGATAGTCATGGCAGGAGACATAAAAGAAGACAGGAATCCCTGGAACATCAATACGGCACCTAGCGAGAACTTTCCGTTCATCGTCAGCCATACACCGAGGATGAGGACTGCATAATTCGCTACAGTAGTAAAGAACATCGGTATCATGCCGAGGAACTGGTCCACCTTCGCGCTCTTTATGTTCTGTGAATTAACCGAAGCCTGATAGCCTGCCCATTTCTGGAAAAAACCGTTCTCGGCACCGCTCGCTTTAATCGTCTCGATCATATCGATGCCTGTAACGGTTGTAGCTGCCAGTTTTCCAGAATCACGCATCATGACACGGGTAACGTTGATCCTCTTCTGAGAGATTATCCTTGACATTACCACGTTCAGTCCCAGCGCGGAGAGACCTATCAGAGTCAAAAGAAGGCTCTGCTTTATCATCAGCACGAGATAGAAGATCATCATGGCGGTATTAAGCACCAGAGGAGCAAATGTATTAACGAGGGTGCCGGAAATAGCGGCATTCATATCTGATCTGTTCTGTATATCGCCCGCAAGCCTCTGCGAGAAGAATTCCATCGGCATACGGAGCACTTTCCACATATATGATGTATTGCCTATCACAGACATCTTGCCGTTTATCTTGAGCGAGTAGATAGCCTGCGTCCAGGCAATGACCAGTTGTATCAGCGCAAACAGGACCATTACAGAGATAAACGGATAGAGCCAATCGGGATTGATCCCGGACAAAAGCCTGTCCATAAATATCCTGGAGGTTACGGAGTTAACGATACCGAACAGATAACCGATAATGGTCGTAAGTATTACGAACACTACGGCCGCACCTGTTCCTATGAGGCGTTTTCTCGCAAAATCAATGGTACTCCTTCTTTTTCCTCCGGGTTCGAAATGCTCTGACGGCACGGGAATAAGGACAACACCTGTAAAGGCACGGTCAAACTCCTCCCATGTGATCTTTACTGCTCCTCGCGCAGGATCATTAAGATACACATGCTTTCCCCTGAACCCGTTGAGAACAACAAAATGATTCATGTTCCAATGTATTATGCACGGAAACTGTCCTTTGGACCTGAGCGATTCAGGACTCATCGAATATGCTTTGACGTCAAATCCGTAGTGCTGCGCGGCCTTGTAGATATTCTTCGCCTTGGAGCCGTCACGGGAGACTCCGCAGTCAACACGCACCTGTTCCAGCGGTACCCATTTTCCGTAATAGGCCATTACCATCGCAAGCGCAGCAGCTCCGCATTCAAGAGCCTCGAGCTGCATGACTACGGGAACTTTGGCAACGCCTTTTGTGAGTGTCGGCTTAACTCTCTTTCCGGATGCTGACATTATGAATCCGCCTTGAAAAGAAAATCGATAGGACGGGTCTGATCTGTTATGACAGTCCCTTCATACGTTCCGTCAGGAAGCATCAATTCCGCCAGACCGATCATTCTTCCGTAATCATCACACTGTACGCCTGCAATTGCGGCGCTCTCGGTGGAAACGCGCAGAGGCATTCCCTCGGAGATCACATTGGAATCAGTCATTACGACCAGAGCAGTATGATCATTAACGATAACTGTTGCCTTGGCCGTGGTCTCAAGTGTTCCAACACATGACCAGACAAATATACCTGCCAAAAGGACTATAACAGCTAAAAGGATTATCCATATACCGGGATTCGTAACTTTAAGATAATCGGTAAGGTCCTCCGGAGAAGATATCCTGTCCAGTGTCTTTTTCCTGAAAAGCGTGTTTTGTTCGTCAGCTGACATAGGATTCTCCCTGCTTCCTTAGATAATGTTAAATACGGAATCCAGACCGGTTACCACCAGAACATCCATGATGCTTTCCCCGGGGCCCGCAACCTTCATAGTACCGTGTGAAGCATCCATCGCCTTCTGAGCGCCAAGGAGAACGCGGATCCCGGAACTTGAAATATAATCCAGTCCTTTAAGATCAAAGACGAGTTCATTTATGCCTTCCAATTCCTGCGAGATCTTCTTCTCGACCTCCGGCGAGGTCAGAGTGTCTAGACGTCCGATAAGCTCAACTGTAAGCTTTGATTCTTCTCTGTATGTTTTTATATCCATGAAGTAACTCCTCTTCGAGATTATGAATTTCCCATATTATAATCAAATATCAAGAAACTTTGTTTAGGATGAGTAAAAAACTTGTTAAAACATTTTAATAACGGCCTTCATAGCCCGGCCGTCTGCTATACTTACGGAAAAGACAAGGTTTTGAGAGGTTTTATATGAGGACCGAAAACAAAAACAATCCGGCAATGGATCCTTCGGGGTTTGTTCTTCTGTCAGATCATGTGCCCCACATAATCCAGGAAATCAGATATTTCTCAACATATAACTTCATCGGCGAGCGCATTGACGGCTATGAAGAACCCTGCGCGATCCTGACCATAGAAGCCGCCCGCGCAATGAAATCCGTGTGCAATGAACTGTTCGTCCGGGGATACCGGGTCAAGGTTTTCGATGCGTACCGGCCGGTGTGTGCGGTAAAGCACTTTGTCCTTTGGGGTATCGAGGATCAGGATATCAGGATGAAGCCTTATTTCTATCCGGATCTGCAGAAGCAGGAACTGTTCTCAAAAGGATATGTCGCAAAGCTGTCCTCTCACAGCAGGGGAAGCACGATCGATCTGACTCTGCTCGATATGAAAACCGGCAAGGAAGTCGATATGGGCGGTCCTTTTGACCTTTTCGATGAGAGATCGCATCCGGACTACAGAGGCATAACAGACGAGCAGTATGAGAACCGCATGATCCTTCAAAACGTCATGGTAAGAAACGGGTTTAAGCCGATCGGCTGCGAATGGTGGCACTTCACACTGGTGAATGAACCGTATCCCGACACATATTTTGAATTTCCCGTATCTTCTCAGTATCTCAGAAGATAGGACATATCGATCAAAGATCAGGAGGAATACAGATGTTCTCTTTTCTGGCAGCATTAGTTGTTTTGGTTCTCGGTTATCTGACTTATGGCCGGATAACCGAGAAAGTCTTCGGACCGGATGACAGGATAACACCTGCAAACGCCATCAACGACGGAGTCGATTGTGTGCCTATCAAGACCTGGAAGGCACTTCTTATACAACTTCTGAATATCGCGGGAACCGGTCCGATCTTCGGCGCGCTCATGGGTGCCTGCTTCGGTCCGGTCGTATTCCTTTGGATAGTGTTTGGCTCTATATTGGGCGGTGCTGTTCATGATTATATGAGCGGCATGATCTCTGAAAGAAATAACGGCGCTTCGATCGCGGAACTGTCAGGAATCTATATCGGCAAGCCCGCTCTCTATATTATGCGTATCTTCTCGATACTGCTTCTTCTCCTCACGGGAACAGTTTTTGTTACAAGTCCCGCGGCCCTTATCTCGAGCCTCACACCGGCAGCGCTCGGCAACACTTTCTGGATAATCGTGATCCTGATCTATTATGTGCTCGCCACACTTCTTCCCGTGGATAAGATAATCGGCAAACTCTATCCGGTCTTCGGAGTAATACTAATTATCATGGCCTTGTCTATTGCAGGCGGGATCATCTTCCTGCCACAGTATACGATCCCGGAGGTTACACTCGTTAATCTCAATCCTGATGATCTTCCGGTCTGGCCGTTCATGTTCATTACCGTTGCCTGCGGCGCTATATCGGGTTTTCACGCCACACAGTCTCCGATGATGGCCAAGTGCATCACAAGCGAAAAAGAAGGCCGCAAGGTGTTTTACGGAGCGATGATAATCGAATCAGTTATCGCTTTGATCTGGGCTGCCGCAGGAGTTGCCTTTTACGGCGGCACACAGATGCTCAGTGATGCGATATCGGATCTCGGACAATCAGGTGTCGTATATCAGATAAGCAAGGAAATGCTCGGCAGCGTCGGAGGCGTGCTCGCGATCATTGGCGTTGTAGTCTGTCCCATCACATCAGGAGATACCGCTTTCAGAAGCGCGAGACTGATACTTGCCGAATGGACAAAGCTGGATCAGAAAAAGATAAAGAACAGGCTCATTATCACCCTTCCCCTGCTCGGCATCAGCGCAGTCCTCACACAACTTGATTTTAATATCCTGTGGAGATACTTCTCTTGGAGCAATCAGACTCTGGCGATGATATCGCTCTGGGTCGCTACCTCTTACATCGTAAAGAATAATAAGAACAGATATTCATCTCTTCTTACCGCTGTTCCCGCAACCTTTATGACAGCGGTATCAGTAACATATATCCTGGTCGCGAAAGAAGGCTTTAAGCTGTCGGTATCCATAGGTTATCCCATTGGCATAGCTGCGGCAGTTGTCCTGTTCGTCATATACATTATTCTGCTGTGCCGGTCTGTTCCTCTGAAGCATCAGACTTGAAGAAACGGATGATATTCCTGTTATAGCCGGTCGTAGGTATATAATCCTTCTCTTTTTGCGCGTTCAGAAGACCGCTTATAACAAAAGAACTGAGACCTTTGACATGAAGATCGGGATCGGTGACATCAAATATCCTGCCGGAATCACGAATGATAAGACGCACGCTGTCTTTATCGTACAGAAGTGAATACTCAGCCCAGATCTTCTTAACATCATTCTGTTCCAGGATAGTGGTGCCTATCTCCTCGGTAAATAAAGCAGCCATTACAGCTGATCTTTTATCAAAGCCCTGTTCCTCAAGATCTTTTTGAACCTTCAGAGCTATTCCGGAAAGCTTATCCTTTTCGAGAACGGAATCGAATACGATTATCCGGCTGTCTGTCCATTCCAGATACATAGGGAACTTTTCTCTCCCGATGCGGCGTCTGAGAACATACATTGAAAAGACCAGTCCCAGCGGAGGCGCAAGAGCAAAGCCTGCCCAAAGCCCGTTTACCCCGAACGGGAAAGACAGCAGGATCGGCAGTGCCGTATATAAGAGACCGTCCTTCACACAGATCGCCATCATCGAAAAACCGATTCGGTCGATATACAGGTAGTAGGAAGTCTCCAGCGCAAAAAGCGACATTGCCGTGAATGACAGACATATGATTCGGATAGCCGCCAATGCGGGAGCCATCATTGCTTCATCCTCTATTCCAAACAGTCTCGCGAAAAGCGGCGAGGCAACTATCATGATAAAAGTCGCAACGATTCCTTCAATTATCGCGGTCTTTACCGCATCTCTCATAAGACGGCGTATCAGGAAGTGGTTCTTCTCTCCGAAATAAACCGATATTAACGGCTGTACCGCCATTCCCACACCGTCGAAAACCTCAGTGAATTCGATCAGGGAGATCGCAACAGCAAGCACAACGAGGTACTTTTCATCATAATTCCTGCTGATAAAGCTGATCATGACAAAATTGACAAATCCCCACAACGGATATTCGATGACATCAACCGCACTGTAGCGGAAACACATTCCCAGATCCTTCCAGGAAAAATGAGGAACAAAATGCAGTGTATTTGTCTTTTTGAAGAAATGGATAACGAGCACGGCGACCGCAAGCACATTTCCCACTACAGTTCCCAGCATGATTCCGAAGATTCCCATAAACTTCGCAAAAACGAAAGACAGAACGATATTTCCTCCTATCTGGGCTGCATAACACAGATTCTGAAGCTGTTCATCTCCATCAGCAAATACCATAGCTTCCAAAAAAGTGCTGAGGATGATCACCACGGAACAGACCGGAAGAAGTCTGTAGTATTCCGTTGAGAGATCAAGGATATTGTCAGGAATACCGCTTGCTGCAAAATACGGATCTCTTATCAGTAAAAGGGTTACAGGTACGGTAATGACAAGGAATACAGTTACAATAGTTCCAATGCCGAAAAACTCTTCCGCGCGCTTTCTGTCCGCCTCTCCTATAGCACGCGAATAATGGGTCGACACACCGCCGGTGATACAGCTGGCCGAAAAGAAAACAACGCTCATAAGCGGATTTATGAGATTGATTGCAGCAACAGCATCCGCACCGAGAATAAGCCCGGCAACTATATTGTCACAGAGCAGGATCAGATAATTCACAGCCATCGTGAATGTGCCTGTGATCAGCATGGATCGGTATTTCCTGTGACAAAATGTATCTTTTTCCACGTGTATCTATTTCAGTTACTCTTTCTTAATCATGCAGAAAAATCTTATCACATGAGCACTGATACTTGACAACTGTATCGGCATCCGATATACTCGGGCTACGATATATCGGGAACCGATATAAAGGAGGATAGATATATGCCACAGTTAGCGTTAACCGAAGCAGTATTCTACATTTTGCTGTCGCTTCAGAAACCGCTTCACGGATACGGAATAATCCAGAATGTGGAAGAGATGTCGCACGGGCGTGTGAAGCTCGCCGCGGGAACATTATACGGAGCGCTTAATTCGCTCGTTGAAAAGGGATGGATAGATGCTCTGCCGGAGAATCCGGAGAGCCGCAAGAAAGAATACATGATCACCAAAAGTGGTCTTGCCGTACTTAAAGAGGAGCTTGCGAGACTCTCGGAACTTGTTGATAACGGCAAGAGGATTTTGGGAGGAAACTGATATGCGCAGAGTCATTCACAAGTGGTTTTGGATCTGGCAGCTGGAGAAAGAGCAGGCCTGGGTCAACGAGATGGCTTCACATGGTTATTCTCTTGAGCATGCCGGAAGATTAACATTTGAATTCGATGAGACGGAACCCGGCAAGTACATCTACAAGGAGATCTTCCTCAAGGGATGGGGAGAGAGCGCTGAGAATCTGAAATACTTCAAATTTCTGGAAGAGATGGGCATTAAGGTCGTCTGCTACATCAACTATCCCGGAACATGCTGGGTATATACGAGAGCTCTTAAAGAAGATTATCCGGACGGCATAGAGTTATATTCTGATATCGATTCAAAGATCACCTATCAGAAGGTTATGGCAGGATACCTGATTTTTGTTATCGCATTCACGCTCTTTGCTGCTTTGCTGAACATCTCTATCGTAATAAATTACTGGCTGAAGTATGACACGGTAATGATATTGAATCTCCTGTGCTCAATATTTTTGTCCGTGATTTGCACCGGATCTGTCATTGCAATGATCAAAGCTTACTTGAAGATAGGGAATCTCAAAAAGGAACGAAAGATACACGAATAAACATTCCTGAAAAAACAACAATTTAATCAAAAAATACGGAGGAATTACTTATGCAGAAAATAAGTGATCAGGGCAGACTGCGCCCGTGGATGGGAATAATACTTTTTGGAGCGCTGATGGCGTTCATGATCTTCGCGGCATATCCCCTTCAGACAAATCTCGGAATACCCGGACTGTTAATTACCGAATTAGGCTTCCTTGCTCTTGCTGTATGCTATTGCCTTATACGCAGAGTAAAGATCAAAGAGGTATTCCCGATAAAAAAGATCAGGCTGAAAGAATTGTCCGGATGCATTCTGATCACGGCAGGCGCGTATCCGGTCTCGCTGCTTTTGATCATCTTTACCGCAACTGTCTTTCCCGACAGTGTGAATGAAGCAGGAGAATTATCGTCTTTTCTCTATGAGAGCATGAGTTATCCCGTTGCCCTTTTGGTAGTTGCGCTGCTCCCTGCCATATGTGAGGAAGCTATTCACAGGGGAGCGATCTTAAGTAACTTCAGAGGCATTAAGCATGACTGGATCATAGTACTGATCATGGGATTGCTTTTCGGAATCAATCACCTGTCAGTATTAAGATTTCTGATGACTATGTCACTGGGCATGTTCCTCAGTTATGTTGTTGTAAAGAAAAACAATCTCCTTCTGTCCATGCTCATGCATTTTATGACAAACGCAATCTCGGTTACTTTAGCGTATCTGACAGGAACCGGGACAACAATGTCAGCAGGTTACGATTATACTTCGGCACTCGGAGTGTATCTGATCATTGGATTCCTGTCACCTGTCGTTATAACACTCGGCATAATGCTCTTAAATCCCGAGGGACACAAAAAGATAAGATTCCTTTATGCAGGCATCCTGGCCACTGTAATGCTCATTTCAGGCATTGCGGTCACCGCTTTTGCAAATTCGAAAAACATGATACTCAACTCTACATTCAGTTACATGGTTACTGCTGATGAAAAGGACTGTTCACTTATTGATTTTGATATCGAAGAGGAACGCAACGCAACAATAGCCGTAATACTGACTAATGCTGACAGTGATTACAGCATCAGGATCGATGGAGATAAGGGAAGCAACATCATCAATGCGGAAGTACCCGACGGTCCGGTCCGCATGATCACATACAATGTACAGTTTCAGGCAGACCACTATACTGTTACTGTTGTTCCCGGTGAGAATGCCATAGGCGAACAGCCGAATGTGCAGATAACGATCAAGTAAATATCTTCACGATCCGTCTCCGTTGATTGTTATTTACAACTCAGCCTTTTGTATAAAACAACCCGGACCAGCAATGCTGATCCGGGTTGTTGATTCATGAAACTATCCTGCTCATGCGTTCAGACAATGTCCGTCAGAATCGAATCTGTACCTCTTGCCATCGATCTTAACCGTACCGGTAACCATAGCTCCGCTCGCATCGAAATAATACTTGTAGTTTCCTACAGTCTTCCATCCGGTTACCATTGCTCCGGATGCTTCAAGGTAATACCATTTACCGCCCGACAGCAGCCAGCCGGTCTTCATGGCGCCGGAAGACTGAAGATAATACCATGTGTTTCCTGACTGCAGCCATCCGGTATACATTGCACCGGAACCCGAGAAGTAATACCATATGCCGCTGATCTTTAGCCAGCCTGTTGCCATGGCGCCGGAAGACTGGAGATAATACCATGTGCTTCCTGACTTTAACCAGCCGGTATGCATTGCTCCGGACTCTCTTAAATAGTACCAGACACCATCTAACTTGATCCAACCTGTCTGCATGACGCCATTATCATCAAGATAATACCAATTGCCGGTCTTGATCCATCCGGTCTGCATCTTGCCTTCGCCGTCCAGATAATACCAGTTGTCATCTAAAAGCAGCCAACCGGTCTGCATTACGCCGTTCTCGTCGAAATAATACTTATCTTTATCGAGAGTCAGCCAGCCTGTGTGCAGCACGCCGCCCTCATCGTAATAGTATTTATTTCCGTTCTCTTCGACCCATCCGGTTACGTTCCTTGTCCATTTTGCATAGAGACGGCAGATGCGGTCTGTACGGTTCTCCGAATCATCACTGTATTCCTTTACAACATTTTTAATTGATTCGGCCTTAACTGAATAATCCTTATCCGTATACCATCCGTCAAATATGTAACCCTCACGTACCGGTGTATACAAACCGCTTGCCTCGTCCTCGCTAAGAGACTGATAAAGATCACTGTAGCGTCCCATTTCATAGATCCTTGAAGCAGAACCGTTTATTGTACCGCCGCAGGCATCAAGAGTCAGCGTTCGGCCGGGGTAGCAGACATATTTAACGTTAGTCCAGTCATCTTCATAGCTGCCGACCATCTCAACGGTATAGCCTTGACTGATAGTTCTGTCGTTAGCGCCCCATCTCGGCGTTACGGTCTTTGTATCCGATTCATCAAATCCATCAGTATACAACGGCCAGTTGTATGCCCTGCTGTCTCTGTAGATATCATCAAAGACTATCTCGTATCCTTCGGCATACGGTCTGTTTATCTTAAATGTGGCTTTTTCTTCCGCAGTAATATTATAGATCGCATCCACTGCCCAGATAGCATCGGGATTATTCGTTTCACCATAATAAACAACACCGGGATCATCCATCAGATTATCGTCATCATCAAAGAACTGATAATTGAGATTTATGTATTCCGGGAAGCGCTTAATTGTAAGCCATTCCGCTGCGTAGGCCAGAGTAACCTCGACATCCGTTTCATTGACCCGGACCGTCTTTCTTTCCAGGGTATACCCGTTGGTTCCGCCGGTGATAACTACCATTACCGGCTCCGTACCGGTAATCTCGAATTCCTGAATAAAAGAGGAACCGGGCCCATCACTGGGTGAACCATATGAAACCGCTTCCGTGACTTTTAAAGACGGTTCCTTAGACTCAGCTGTCCTGTCATAAAAGACAAGGCCTGCCACACCGACCGACGTTTTGCCGTGTTCAAGTGCGTAATCAACCGTAGGCAGGTCGGGAATGATCTTTACCTTATCGCCGGGTAAAAGAATCGGAAGCAGGTCCCACTCACTTCTCGGATTTCCCGTACCGTAAATATGCTCGCCGTTTCCTTTTGTCAGCCTGTTGCCGATGCTCTCTCTGTAATCAAAAACATAGGTCTGCGGCTCATGTGTTGTGATCGGTTCACTTTCCTTCAGTGTTGATGCGAAAGCACTGTGTGAGAAAAGCAGGAATGCGGATATCACTACTGCAGCAAATGCAATAATTACTGCCGCTTTTTCCGTTGTTGCTTTAAGGGATAGACTGTTACTTGCAAGATAACTTGCTGATGATTTTGGAGTTTTCATATGACACCTCTTTGAACAAAAACCAGATCGATCATAGCTGATCATGTGCCAAAACTTCAGATATCTGCAGATTATCAGACAATTTTCAGACATACAACAAACTATCTGTTAAAAAAGAATGAAGATAGTTCGAAAAGCAGTTTGATACAGATCATTCCATTAATCCAGTTCTTTATATACCGGCTTCGTCAGTCTGATCAGGCTTATGATCATTCCCGACATACCTGATATAAAGAAGATCAATGCGATCCCTGCGCCCTGTCCGATTCCGAAGATGCCTGATAAGAGGTTCCCGTTTTTCATAAACGGCTCGAAAACATGATCAGCCAGTATTCCGCCCAGGAATAATCCAAGAGGGATCGTGCAGTTCTTCAGTGTATCCTGAGCGGAAGTTACTCTCCCCTGCATCTCCACCGGAACCTTTTCGCGCATTACGGTCGTAAGATTCACATTCATCATAACCGCTGTCACATATGTTCCTATGTTCGAAATGCACCATATGACAGGTGATACACTCAAGCTGTTTATTATGTTGCCAGTAAATAAGATTGCACATGTGATGAAAACAAACCGGCATTTTCTTTTCGCGGGTTTCATGACAGTTGCAATAATGCTGCCGACAAGAAGTCCGACTGAAACAGAACTCTGTACAATGCCAAGAATTCTCTGATCATTGCCGGTCCTGCCAAGCACAAACGGAGCCATCATTCCGTCGCCGCCTAGCTTTGCGAAAAAGTTGATGACAGCTACATAGAGCGTCAGATGCAGAAGTGCCTTGTGTTCTTTCAGAAAATGTATTCCATCAAGACAGCTCCTGATAAACGGGACACTTTTTTCGTCCGTCCTGACAGGCTCTGGAATCCTGATGAAAAACATCAGTATCACAAATGCAAAACCGAAGCTGATAAGGTCTATTATCAGCACCGTTTTCATCCCGCCGAATGCGATCAAAACGCTTCCGAGAGCAGGTGCCAGGATGCTGACGGCAGAACTCGATATTCCCTGCAATCCGCTCGCCTTCGTGTAATATTTTTCCGGCACGAGCATACTCGTCGCGACAAATGATGCCGGTACCTGAAAAGAATTCATAAGACTCATCAGGGTGTTGATGACATAGAGGTGCCATACAGCCAAAGATGATACTGAATAAAGTCCGAATATGATCAATGTCCCTAAGGCGGCAACAAGATCCGAGATCAGCATGATACGTTTCTTATTGCTGCGGTCTGCAACTGTTCCTGCAATAAAACGGAAAAAGATCGTCGGCAGAAAGATACACAGTGTAAGGATGGTAACGCTTGAAGCCGTTCCCTTCTGTTCGTACACCCAGATTACCAGTGCATAATCAGTCATGGCTGTACCGAGTTCTGATACAGTCTGTGAGAACCACAGGATCAAAAATGTCCTGAGGTCTTTAATAGTTTGAAAAGTAAACATAGCTTTGCTCCTTTATTGTTCTTTGTTAATGAACAAGTGCAAAGCCAATATCGGACGATAATCTCTTATGAATTACCGCTTCGTACAAGTATCGTCCTTTATCAGACCTTGCACGAAGCTACAGCATCTGCTGCAAGCGGTATTCCCCATCTTGTAAGTTTCATATGATTAAGTCTCCTGACAGATCAATGTGTTTATATTCAATTGTATAAGCAAATTATATCATCGGATATTGAAAAACAAGTCTCACTCTGATGTGCTTATCCAGTTCATGTATATAGCTCTGCTGAGCTGGAATGTCAGGAATTCCCCTATCTCGAACAGCCTTCCTTCAGCTCCGCATACGAGCATTCCGAAAAGATATTTTCCGCAGAACAGCGGATATGAGACATAACCCGTTTTTTCGACCGGGAGTTCACTCCGTCTGTAGATCTCCGCAACAGGACAATCATTTCTGTCAACAGGGATCGTAAACAGTTCCCCATTCTTGATAACACAACGCAGCTGAATAGTTTTCGGAAGTTGGATAGCATCTCCCTCAGAATAAGCAATCGGTTCACGGTAAAGGTACATGGCCGCGTTTGCTGTAATTAGTCGTCCATGTCATAAAATCCTGGATACGCCCTCTTCCGACATTATATCTGCCGCTGTCAACACGCATCTGGACACCGTTAAACTGAATGGCTTTATCCTTCATCTGGGTAAACAGTCTGTTATTCAAGGTGCCGACATGGCTTGCCTTCAAAGATTCATTCATCGTACCCTGAAGCCTTGAAAAATCATAAACAAATCTGTTCGGAGCGGACAAAAAATGACCGGATAGATCCGGTCATTAATATTTCTGAAGGTTTATGCCGGTTGTTGCCATTTTATGTCTGGCTTGATTCCCTTTTTCACACAATCATCTAGATACAGGTCTATCAGATTCTGGTATGGAATGCCTGTCTCCTCAGCAAGCTTTTTAAAGTAGTCTATAGTTGTTGATTTGAGATTAATAGTTACCTGACGCTTAAGTCTTTCTGCATATGGATTCTTTCTGGGATTGAGTTTTGAAATATCATAGTTATCTCTCATAATTCTCCACCGCCTTGAACATAGTAATCTGCCTCAGATTTTGTTGCCTTTCGCGCTGAAATGATTCTGATCACTTCTCCATTGCTTCTATAACAATGACTTACTGTCAACACTCTAGTGCTTATACTCATTTCAATAATAAGAAATCTTTCTTCGTCTTTAGAATGATCCGGATCGTCAAACAAGATAGCATTGTCATCGTAAAAAACAGAACTTGCTTCAGCAAAACCTATTCCGTGCTTTGAAATATCTACTTTATTTTTGTTTTCATCCCATTCAAATAGCATGATACGAGACTTTCTACGACATAATTATATTATAATTATATTCCATTATCAAGGCGCATCTTAACTGTCATATTACCTTTACAAAGTTTCAGTTAAGGATAATTCAGTTATCCTTAATATTAGTTGCTGCTTCGCTTACATCAATATCGGTTTCATCTAAATACTTCTGTTCAAGATTCTTCCTGTCATCATATCTCGCGATAATCCTCTCAAACTCTAAATGCCTGACATCAATATCAACATCCATTTCACATACAATCTTAGGGTCACCTAACAATTGAAATCCCCGCTTTTCCATGAATATTTTTATATGGCGATACCATATTTGGGGCTCGTCCATTTTTCCACCAAGAGATACCAGTTTATTATCCTTATCAAAGAACCAAGGATTACGTCCGACATTATCAGCTCTATATTCCGGCGGGCAAAAATACTCGCTGAACAACAAATAATCTTTCATGAGCTCTTTTGTCGGCTCCGGTGATACTGTGAGTTTTTCTAACGCGATCCATAAGATTCCCATAAAATCACTTCCTTTCTCTTTATACCATTGGTATATTGAAGTATACTATATACCGTTGGTATTTTCAATGGTATAATCCAAATCGATTCACATAACCGGAGCATGTTTATGAAGCAGACAATCTTACCTGACAGGCTTTTATCCTGCCGCAACAATCTTGGACTTAC
>JAEEGL014802265.1_pt1 | contig 50074 bp, 38 predicted proteins | sample 9134231 | NCBI WGS metagenome assembly JAEEGL01 (sample SAMN16246548, study PRJNA631951) | gut metagenome | biome: gut microbiome; feature: rumen; material: fiber-attached | host: Bos | place: Iran: Karaj | collected 2018-10 | reverse complement strand
GGGTAAGATGACAGAGCGCGTTCCAGCGCTTGCCCTTATGCATGACTATGAAAAAGTGAAGCAATTTAACGATTACACCATGCCAGGCTACCATCGTGGCTACTTCAACCTCACCAAGGTGGGTGACACCTTCCTGAACTTTGAGACTTGGGGTAAGGGTCAGGTTTATGTGAATGGTCATGCAATGGGTCGCATCTGGTCGATAGGTCCACAGCAGACACTCTACGTGCCTGGTTGCTGGCTAAAGAAGGGAAAGAACGAGATCATCGTTCTCGATGTGGTTGGTCCTCGTGAGGCTGTCGTTTGGGGGCAGGCTGAACCAGAACTGAACAAACTCCAGCTTGAGAAGAGCAACAAGCACAACAACATCGGCGACAAGCCCGACCTGAATAGCGACACACCTGCTGCACAAGGTCAGTTCAAGGCAGGAAACGGATGGCAGACTATTAAGTTCGCAGGACAGAAGAAAGGTCGTCTGCTTTGTATCGAAGCTTCCTCAACCCAAAGTGGCGACGATGTAGTTGCTGTAGCAGAAATCTATGCACTAGGTGCTGACGGCAAGCGTCTTTCTCGCGAACCTTGGACAACCAAGTATGCCGACTCGGAAAACGAGAACGGCAACCACACAGGCGATAAGGTATATGACCTACAGGAGTCAACCTATTGGCAGACTATCAAGGGGAACGGATTCCCACATCTGTTAGTTATCGACCTTGGAGGTGAGCAGACCATTACAGGAATTGAGTATCTTCCACGTGCTGAACAAGGTACACCTGGTAGTATCAAGAACTATAAGATTTTCGTGAAATGAAAGGAATCGTATTAGCAGGAGGTTCAGGCACCCGTCTCTACCCCATCACCAAGGGAATCAGCAAGCAACTGATGCCCATCTATGACAAACCCATGGTGTACTACCCTATCAGCGTGCTGATGTTGGCTGGCATACGCGACATATTGATCATCTCTACCCCGTTCGACCTACCAGGTTTTAAACGCCTGCTGGGCGACGGAAGCGATTATGGTGTACGCTTCACCTACGCAGAGCAGCCATCACCTGACGGGCTGGCTCAGGCATTCACCATCGGAGCTGACTTTATTGGTGACGATTGTGTTTGCCTCGTTTTGGGCGACAACATCTTCCAAGGACCAGGTTTTACATCCTTGCTGAAAGAAGCGGTACGCACAGCTGAGGAAGAAAAAAAAGCAACCGTGTTCGGTTATTGGGTGAATGACCCTGAACGCTATGGTGTGGCAGAATTCGACAAAGACGGCAACTGTCTGAGTATCGAAGAGAAGCCCGAACATCCAAAGAGCAATTATGCTGTTGTAGGCCTTTATTTCTATCCCAACAAAGTGGTTGACGTAGCACGGAAAATCAAGCCTTCTGCACGAGGAGAGTACGAAATCACAACCGTGAATCAGTGGTTCCTCAACGATGGAGAACTGAAGGTACAGACCCTCGGACGCGGTTTTGCATGGTTGGACACAGGCACTCACGACTCACTCTCAGAGGCAAGTACCTATATAGAAGTGTTAGAAAAGCGGCAGGGGCTGAAGATTGCATGTCTGGAAGGTATCGCTTACCGTCAAGGTTGGATTACCGCAGAACGAATGCGAGAATTGGCTAAGCCTATGCTGAAGAACCAATATGGGCAGTATCTGCTGAAAGTAATAGACGAAGTGAAAGAAACGGGACTGGCTAATTTAGAATAGACAATGAACATAATCAAAACCAAGATAGAAGGACTGTATATCATAGAGCCAAAAGTGTTCAAAGACGCAAGGGGCTATTTCTTTGAGAGCTTCTCTCAGAGAGATTTCGATGAGCAGATTGCCATTCCACTGATTGGCAAACCTCTCGTTTTCGTGCAAGACAATGAAAGCATGAGTAGTTATGGAGTGATGCGCGGACTTCATTTTCAACGTCCACCATTTACCCAAAGTAAGATTGTGCGTTGCGTGAAAGGAGCCGTTCTTGATGTCGCTGTGGATATTCGTAAGGGAAGTCCCACTTATGGACAACATGTAGCCGTAGAACTCACAGCAGACAACCACCGTCAGTTCTTCATCTCACGAGGATTTGCCCACGGGTTTGCAGTGCTAAGCGAGACGGCTGTATTCCAGTACAAATGCGATGAGTTTTATCATCCAGAGGCAGATGACGGCATTAGTATTCAAGATGAGTCTTTGGGTATAGATTGGAATATACCGACAGAAAAAGCTTTATTGAGCGAAAAAGACACAAAGCATGTATTGCTTAAAGACTTTGACAGCCCATTCTCAATAACAGACAATTTGTATTGATAACCGCTAAACAAACAGAAATGAACATACTAGTTACAGGAGCAAATGGTCAGTTGGGTAATGAGATGCGGATTGTTAGTAAAGGCTCAACGAACAACTACATTTTTTCAGATATTGTCGAGTTCGAAGGACATGAAACCCTTCTACTTGATATCACGAATCGAGACAGCGTCCGAGAAGTAGTGCAAAAGCATGATGTGAAAGTAATCGTCAATTGTGCAGCTTATACGAATGTGGATAAAGCAGAAACCGATCAAGCACTTTGTGAGCTACTAAATGCTCAAGCTCCTGAAAACTTAGCAGTTGCGATGAAAGAAGTTGGAGGACTTCTTATTCACATCAGTACAGACTATGTTTTTGGAGGAGACCCATATAATACTCCATGCCGCGAAGACCAAAAAGGCACACCAACAGGAGTGTATGGATTGACAAAACTGCATGGTGAACAAAGGATTCTGGCAACAGGAGTAAACCACATCATCATCCGTACGGCCTGGTTGTATAGTGAATTTGGAAAGAACTTCGTAAAGACCATGCTGAACCTTACAGCTACCAGACCACAACTTAAAGTGGTTTTTGACCAAGTAGGTACTCCAACTTATGCGTATGATCTTGCTGAAGTAATCTATGATATCATCGAGAACAGAAAGTATGAAGGAAAGACAGGCATATACCATTTCTCGAACGAAGGTGTCTGCTCCTGGTACGATTTCACAAAAATGATTGCAGCATACAGCGGACAAACTTCATGTGACATTCAACCTTGTCACAGCAACGAGTTTCCCTCCCCAGTGAAACGCCCAGCATATTCTGTGCTAGATAAAACAAAAATAAAAGAATCATTTGGAATCACTATCCCCTATTGGACTGATTCGCTAAAAAAATGTATAAATAATCTCAAAAGTATATGAAAAATATTGTAATTACCGGAGGTGCCGGCTTCATTGGGAGCCATGTTGTGCGCCTATTTGTGAACAAGTACCCAGAGTACAACATTATCAATCTCGACAAGTTGACCTATGCAGGCAACCTAGCCAACTTGAAGGATATTGAGGATCGTCCCAACTACAAATTCGTTAAGATGGATATCTGTGATTTTGAAGCCTTCTATCAATTGATGCAAGACGAACATATCGATGGTATTATCCACCTTGCAGCAGAGAGTCATGTAGATCGCAGCATCAAAGACCCATTCACTTTTGCTCGCACGAATGTCATCGGAACCCTCTCGCTCCTCCAAGCAGCTAAGCTTTATTGGGAATCGCTTCCCGAGAAGTATGAAGGCAAACGTTTCTACCATATTTCGACCGATGAAGTCTATGGAGCTTTGCAGATGACCCATCCAGAGGGTATCAAGCCTCCATTCACGACCACAGCATCAAGTGGGGAACACCATTTAGCTTACGGTGAGGACTTCTTCTATGAAACCACAAAGTATAATCCACACTCACCTTATAGTGCCAGCAAGGCATCAAGCGACCATTTTGTTCGAGCTTTCCACGACACTTATGGTATGCCGACCATCGTGACAAACTGCTCGAATAATTACGGTCCCTATCAGTTCCCTGAGAAACTGATACCATTGTTCATCAACAACATACGCCATAAGAAACCTCTTCCTGTGTATGGAAAGGGTGAAAATGTGCGCGACTGGCTATTTGTTGAGGATCATGCACGTGCTATCGATGTAATCTTCCATAACGGGAAAATTGCTGAAACTTATAATATCGGAGGTTTCAACGAATGGAAAAACATAGATATCATCAAAGTCGTCATTAAGACAGTAGACCGTCTATTAGGAAGAGCAGAAGGTGAAGACTTGAACCTCATCACCTATGTAACCGATCGCCTTGGACATGACGCTCGTTACGCAATCGACTCCACGAAGCTACAGAAAGAACTTGGATGGGAACCATCTCTACAATTTGAAGAAGGTATTGAAAGGACCGTGAAGTGGTATCTGGACAATCAAGACTGGATGGATAATGTTACCAGTGGAGATTATCAAAAGTATTACGAAGGAATGTACAAAAACAGATAAAGAAGAGGGTTTTAAAAGCCCTCTTCTTTATCTATAGCCATATGTCTATTTCTCTCTTCATTCAAGTTCGATAGCATAGCTGCCCGTACGTCCTGAAGGATACTTACCCCATACAAACAACGTCTTTGCTTCTGATTCACAAGCAGCCTTATACACGCGTTCGAGATCAGCTACTGTTGTTATCTTTACATTGTTTGCAAGCATAATGATGAAGTTGTTACCTACACCCATCTTACGCAAAGGACTATCATTATCGAGTTTCGTAATTTGAACACCATTCGACAAATTAAGAGACTTTTTCTGATCAGCTGTAAGTTCCTTAAATTCTGCACCAAGAGATGAGAGGTTCTGTGCTTTAACTACTTTCGTGTTACCCTGACCATTCTTCAAAGTTACCTCAATTGTCTTTGGTTTCTTATCTCTGATAATTCCGACGTTTACCTTGTCACCAGGACTGTAGCGAGTAATCACTTCCTGCAATTCTGCCATCTTCGATACTTTTTTATCGTTGACTGACACAATGACATCACCTTCCTTCAAACCTGCCTCCTTGGCAGCTCCATTTTCAGTCAAGTCAGCGACATAAACACCATCATTCGTTCCAAAGTCTTTATTCCACTTTTCATCTTTTGACTTCTGGTCATCAATATAAGCACTAAGATCACTTCCACTTATTCCAATCAGAGCACGCTGCACAGCACCATATTCCTTCAAATCAGAAACGACCTTCTTCATGATGGTTGTTGGAATTGCAAATCCATATCCCGTGAAACTACCAGTCTGGCTATAGAGTGCTGCATTGATTCCTACAAGTTCACCACGAGAATTAACAAGCGCACCACCACTATTACCAGCATTTATGGCTGCATCGGTCTGAATATATGATTCTATTTCGTTACCAGTACGGCTACTCTCAGCTATCTTCCTTGCTTTAGCGCTTACGATACCTGCCGTAACTGTTGACTTCAAGTTGAACGGGTTACCAACAGCTAATACCCACTCTCCTACTTTCAGTTCATCGCTATCACCAATCACAAGTGTAGGCAAATCTTTCCCATCTATCTTCAGCAACGCAAGATCCGTGTTTGCATCCAATCCAACAACTGTTGCCTTAAACTCACGATTATCATTCAGTGTGATTTCTATGTCGTCAGCTCCCTCTACAACATGGTTGTTTGTCACAATATATCCATCACTTGAGATGATAACTCCCGAACCCGCACCTTGTCGCTTTGGTGTTTGAATCTGTCGACGCTGTGTGCCACCATTGCCACGTCCGAAAAACTGACTGAACATATCGTCAAACGGATCATAATATTCTTGAATACGTGTAGATCCGTTTTGCGTTACCTTAATATATACAACTGCATTACATCCCTTTTCTGCAGCTTCAGTAAGGTCGATGTACGAATGAGTCTTAGGTGTATCGTCCTTACTTGCAAGTGTCATGAATCCATCATCATTTGATTGACTATCTGACACTTTTCCATTTACTACAGGATCATTGTCCAAATTGCTAAAACGATTGTGTAAAAAAGAGAATGTTACAGCTCCTGTTACCCCTGATACCAATGCAACCAGGGCAAGTGTTCCATAAATCCGTTTCATTGTCTGTTTCATAATTTATTTGGTTTTTAAATGTTAATAATCGACCAATTTTAACTAATAGTCTACAAAATCGATGCCAAATTTAGCATTAAGTTTAATACTGACAAAATTATTCTGCCACTTTTTCAGTCGTTTTGATAATGTTTAACAAAACCCATACAATCATTAACAGTTGAAATAGAGAAAAAAGGAGTTAAATGTACTATAAACCCCGAAAGATTTTTTTCTAACTTTCGGGGTTTATATCATATACTAAACATTTTGTTATGTGTAGTCAGTTAACGATACCATGATAGCTGTCCTGTACTTCTTGGTAACTATTTATGTCACCAATGTCGTAACGACGACCAGGCATCTCCATTGCATGAACAGGAACTTGTGTACAAAGCCATGCGAAATAACTTCCTGGCGCATCTGTTCCACAACCTGCATCGATTCCTGCTTGTACGAGACGTGCATCCATACGAGTATAATAATAGAAAGGAGGGCAACACCAATGAGTCTCTGGAGTAGGTGATTTTTCTGTCATACGTATGACTCGCTCGTTATCATCAATTGTAACTACTCCACTCTTCAACAACTTCTTGGGGTCTGGCTCATAATAGCGCAAGATGCAGCTTGTTTGTTTTTCTGCTGCATAACGTACAAACTTCTGCAAACTAAAATCAAGTACATTATCACCTGCTATAACCAACATATCATCATCTATGCCAAGCTTATCAATAGCAAATTGAATATCTTTCACAGCTCCTAGTCGTGTCTCATTTGTTGAAGTACCATCGTCAACAACTGTAATAGTTTGCTTTTTGGTTGCTGCCCACTCAACAAAGTGATTGGCGAACTTATGATTACTGATGACGATAAACTCATCAACAAGTTGTGATCCGTCAATATCGTCAACAAGCCAATCAAGTATGGTCTTATCTCCTACCTTTAGTAAGGGCTTAGGAAAGTTCTCTGTTAAAGGATATAATCGTGTGGCGTATCCTGCCGCCAATATTATGCATTTCATATTACATTTATCAAGCCATCAGACGACTGACATATCTTGACCATATACTTTCCCTGGAGCTCTGGGAAGGCTTTAAGATACTCCGTCGACACATTATTAATAATACTCTCTTCGAATGCCGGATCAATGAGTGACATACAACATCCTTTGAACCCAGCACCGCTAAAACGACCACCATATATTCCATCTGTATGAGTCATTATCTCATATAGAGTCTTAAGTTCTGGAGAACCGGTCTCCCAGCTATAGATGGAGGAATGACCACTTTCAAAACTTAAACGGCCATACTCTTCGATATCTCCTCTTCTCCAAGCCTCAGCTCCCAATTCCACTCTTTCAAATTCCGTCATCCAATGTTCTGCACGCTTTCGCCAATTCTCAGGTAAACGATCCTTATACTGATCGTACACTTCTCGTGGAATATCACGCATATTTGTTTCTTTGAACTTTCCATACTCCATACCTGCATATGCAGCAAGCGCATAAGCGGCACTTCGAAGTTCATCAACTCGCATATTAAACTTACTTCCTGCAAGGGTACGTTCTACCCCACTAAAGAAGATGGCTATCTTGTAAGGTTTCATCACTGGATTGGTAGGTATCAGCTCATAACTATCATCCTTAGTGTCCAGATAAAGCAAGTGGTCCTTCTTAGAATACATCTCACAACTTTGGTCGAGTTTTCCACTGCTAACTCCAACATAATCGTTCTCTGCACGAACAGACATCATGATCATCTCAAGGGGTTCTGGATGTATGCCATTTACATCACACAAAGCCTTAAGAAACACAAGAACAACGGCTGCAGAAGAAGACAGGCCTCCGATTGGCAGACTTCCTTCGATAACAGCACTCAATCCTTTCGACAGAGGATAGCGTTCTGCTAGCTGCAAGGTTGCACCTCGCAAATAGTCTGCCCAGTCATTCTCTTTTGTTTTAGAGACTTCACGCACATGCCACTGAGCACGTTTATTAAACTGAAGGGAACATAATTCCACAACTCCGTTTTGTTTTGCTCTATAAGCTATATGAATACCCTTATCAATAGCGATTCCTGTAATCTTTCCTAGATTATGGTCGGAATGTGCACCGATAGGACATATTCGATACGGACAAAAGGCGATATGTTCTGCCTCTTTCTTGTATATTTCATAAAATTTTTCTTGACACAACATATTATCGTCATATTTAGATGAAACATCAAATAACTATAAGAATCACTATTCTAGTGTCCCATAATACTTAGCATACCATTCTGCAAAAGAACGTAGTCCTGAACGAAGACTGGTACTTGGTTTATAGCCGAAGTCTTGCTCTAAAGGAGTCGTATCGGCATAGGTAATAGGCACATCACCTGGTTGCATCGGAACCAATTCCTTATGAGACTCAAAGTCATAGTCTTCAGGCAACACCTTTGCACGTATCAACTCTTCTTGCAAGATTGTAACAAAATCCAAAAGGTTCTCAGGAGAATTGTTTCCAATATTATACACCTTATATGGCGGTATGGGAAGTCCATCATCTCCGACTGCTTTCTCTGGAGCATGCTGCATGATACGAACGACACCTTCAACAATATCATCCACATAAGTGAAGTCGCGTTTGCAATTACCAAAGTTGAATATCTGTATAGTCTTTCCTTCACGCAATTTGTTCGTAAAGCCGAAATAAGCCATATCTGGACGGCCTGCAGGTCCGTAAACGGTAAAAAAGCGCAACCCTGTAGAAGGAATATTATATAGCTTACTATAGGCATGTGCTAATAACTCATTGCTCTTCTTCGTAGCTGCATAGAGCGAAACGGGATTGTCCACCTTATCGTCTGTAGAATAAGGAATCTTTTTATTGCTTCCATATACAGAAGAACTGCTCGCATAAACCAAATGCTCCACTTCATGATGACGACACGCCTCAAGAATATTGTAGAAACCAATTAGATTGCTCTCAATATATGCATCTGGATTGGTGATGCTATAACGAACACCTGCCTGAGCAGCCAAATTCACCACAACAGAAAACTGATGTTCCTCAAACAACTTATCAATAGCAACCTTATCGGCAATGTTTCCTTTTACAAACTCCCAAGTTTGCTGTCCGCATCTGCCATCTTTCAGCATATCCTCTATTTCTTTCAAACGCTCATACTTGATGTTCACATCATAATAGTCCGAAACGTTATCTATACCTATCACGTGAATATTCTTCACGTCTTTGAAAAGACGCTTTACCAAATTACTGCCTATAAAACCTGCTGCACCTGTAACCAGTATCGTCTTTCCTTCCAAATTAACGTTATATGTCACCATTGATAATAATATTACTTTGTTTACAAGTCAATAAATGTGGATGATTATGCAAAATTACAACAATTATTTGAAATGACAAAAAAAAAGCACATTAATATGCTTCGTCTTTGGCTATCTCTACCTTGTCTTGTAAATTTGTACAATAAAACAGGCAATAATAATATAGAAGGTGCCTCAAAATACCAAATCATTATCTCTCTTTAAGAACTCTCGGACATTGAGTTCTAAAAGACATCAAAACAATCGCCTTTTATTTGTTCCCCCTAAGGGGAATTTTTGCAGCCCCTAAGGGAAAATATTTTTTCCCCTAGGGGGAATTTATGTTGCAGGTCGTGCAACATAAGTTGCAAAGCCTGCAACATAGAATTCAATTATCGTATCAAAATCTTTTTACCACCTTGGATAATTATCTTGCCTGATGGTATAGTGTTTATACGCTGACCTGATAGATTGAATATGGGTTGACTAGATGATTGATCAACACTTAGAGCATTGATACCCGTTTCAGGAGAAACGTATGCTGCTTTGATGCTATAAGTTACTGGGAACGGCATCTTGCCATATGAGACAACAAACTGCAGTTCGAACACTTTCTCTGCATGATTATAGAGCGCAGAGAAACTGGAGCCTTTGAATTGTTTCTCTTCTCCTTCAACGACAGTTGTTTCCTCAAATGTCTGCTCTGCAAATACAGCATTACGAGTAGCAAAATCCATTGAGAATTGAGCACCATGAATAGTGAATGACGGAATCGTAAGACCCATAGTTTTGTAGAACATTGCCGGAATAGTGATATCAGCATCACTTGCACTATTCATTTTAAAGAGGATGGTGTCGCACTCATTGTCCTGCCAAGCATCCATTGCTGCAACACCAAAAGTGGAAGGACCTGCAAATTTCATCACACCATGTGACTGAGCATTTGCCAACATAAAGCTACACATTGAAAGTGTAATTGTCAAAATAATCGTTTTCATATCTCATTATATATTAAGTTTCAAATCTATTCCCATCTGAAATGGTTTACCATGTTGTTCATACCCACGTCCGGCACTCTCAAAATAGAATGTATTGTAGTGAGTACTTGTGAGATTCTTTCCCCAAAGCATCAGGGAGAAACGAGACGTCTCAAAAGAGAGACGAGCACCAAGGGTTAAGTAAAATGGTTGCTTGGAATTATTCTGTTCCGTCCAATAAAAACGACCTGTCCCCGTACAATTAACACCTAATGTGATGCGATTCAACCAGCTATTAGTTGGCAGCAAACTATAGGCAGCATCCAGATTGGTCGTATGCATAGGGACAAATGGAATATAATTACCCGAGTAGTCTTCTCCTGCCCCTCCATCATAATCAGTAAAAGTGGCATGAGTAAAACCATAGTTCCCAGAAATAGCGAGTCGATTGCTAGGAGTCCATCGCAGCGATGACTCGAATCCATAGCTACGACTCTTGCCTGCATTAATCATTTTGCGCCCCAGCCCGGAATCGGCAAATCGTGCAATCTGTTGGTTTCTGGTTAGCATGAGGTAGACTGCCGCGTCCACAAACAGCTTGTTGTCAAGCAGTGAAAGATGTGTACCTAATTCATAATTCCATGAATACTCTGGTTTGTACACTACTTGGTCTGTTGTTGGAGTTGCGAACTGGGGCATATTATCATCCATGATTCCACCCACCATGTCTGGTACAAAAGTAGGCATAGATGGAGTTGTTGCTGCAAGTTCAGCCAGATAGTCTTTCACTCCCTGTTTGATTCCGTTCATCATGTCCACACGTAGAGCTCCTTGCAACATATCAGAGAACATTTGCAAATTATAGCCCCCCGAACGCTGACCTTCAGCCAGAGAAAGATAAATGTTGTTATCGTGGTTGAACTCATATTTCAGCGCCAACTTAGGTAATACACGGAAATAGTCGTTCTTTAAAGTTCCATTATACAAAAGGTGAGATGTTAGGTTCTGTAAATTGACTGCCATCTTCGGATTGTTTGTGTTTGGCATACTAAAACCATAATCTACATCTGCAGGTGCATTGTAGTCCATTCGCAGATGCTCGTAATCAAAACGCACACCCAATGTTGCACTCAAATGGTCGGAAATATTCAACACAGACTGATGGAAGGCTGCCAAACCCAATGTAGGAGTCTCGAAATTGTTGCCCATCAATAAATCATCGCCTCTAAAGTTTACCCCCATTGATGTAAATCCCATCGTTTGCAGCATATTGATGTTGTTTACATCTGGCATATTTTTGTTGACATTACTTTCTAACCAACGAAGTCCGTCTGAATAAAAATGCACAGGAGCCTCTGTATGCAACCACTGATACATGGCATTCACACCACTCACCCACTCCCAAAGAGGCTTCTCTTCATCAGTATTTCTGCTCTTAAATGTGATTTCTTCCGTAAGGGTATTGATACGCTGCTTTTGCTCCAATGTATAGATGTTTGGAGTAAGAAAGTCCTGATCGAGGAACATGCGGTCGTTCAAATTCTGATAGCCAGTAACTGCGTTCATCTGCCATTTTTCAGCTTTATATTCTGTATTCAGTCCTACATTGAACAATCCACGACGATAGCGGTTCTCATGATTGTTTGAAATCTTCCCAATCAAATCCGGGTACTGTTCATCCCCTCTGAGTGCTCCTATATAATAATAAGGATAGGCTCCTTCATCACTATAGTCGTAATTGATATTTAAATCTAACTTAAGCCCGTCTGTCGGAAGCCATATACCTCGCATCCGTCCCCCACCCGACTTCATCTTGTCAACTCGCTTACCAGTATAGTTATTCTTGAACAATCCTTTGCTTCCCTCATAATAGCCTCCTGCAGAGAAAGCAAAACTATCGCTGATACGATGATAATGAGTAATCGAGAGATTGTGGTGATTATCGCGAGTGGCAAATCCCATCTTGATATCCGTACCATCACCCGTAAATGGATTCTTTGTATGTACCTTTATCAAACCTCCCATCGTGTTACGTCCATAAAGTGTACCTTGCGGACCTCGCAACACATCTACTCGCTCGATGTCGTAAAAACGAAAATCAAAGGCTGATTTATCTACATAGGGCATATTGTCCACATAAAGACCAACTGCGGGGGTATTAATGCGCGAGCCTATTCCACGAATATAAACCGCACTTGTAAGGCGGCTTCCGTACTCTGGAATGAAGAAGTTCGGAACCAGAGAAGAGAGGTTTTTCAATGAGGTCACCTTTTGGTCCATCATCTGCTGCTCATCAAGCAGACTGACAGATGACGGTTGCTGACGCATAGAGCCAGTTTCCTTTGGGGTAGAAATAATTGTAATCTCATGAAGCGTCACGACAGAAGTATCGATTGGTTCAACTGTCTCGATATCCTCTGCTTGTACACATAAAGGCATGATTACCCCCAAAAGCATCAGTAACACGATTTGTCTCATTTCTTTTATATCCTTTCTGCTGTACGTAAAACAATAAAAACGTACCTTTTTCAGTTTTCGGCTGCAAAGGTACGCTTTTTTGACGATTTGGATTAGGACTAAAACAGAAAAGATTAGGACAAATCAATCATTTCACTACAAAATACTCATTATTGGTGAGTCTTTTCACGATACTCAATTGGCGACATTCCAGTATGTTTCTTGAAGAATCGAGCGAAATACGACTGATCGAAAAGTCCCACCTGAGCTGCTACATCAATCACTGGAAGGGATGTGTCGCGCAACAAATACTTCGCATAGTTCAGTCGTGACACTTGTACCCACTCTGATGCACTACGACCTGTACGAATACGGACTACCTTATTGAGGTGACCTGGTGTGACTCCATACGCTTCTGCATACTCTGCGATGGTCTTTAGCGGCTGAGTACGGTCGAACACCTCATCAACAAACTTCACCGCTATCTGCTCGTGTTCATGTTCATCAGCCACGAAATGCTCGCTCAGCAGATGGAGCAAGTAATTGAGAGTAAACTGAGCCACATGAGGCTTTGCTTGCTCTCGCAACAACTTATCCATTGTGGCAGCCACCAATGATACATCCGTTTCGTTTATCTTACACATCACACCTTTCTTCACACGCATCAATCCACACGAAGGGTCTGTGATAAACGACTCCTCGAAAGCTCCCATCATCGCACAAGCATTATCGTACCATTTTACAGAATACCGTACCTCTGGAGGTATTAGCAGAAATGAGTTGGCTCCCATTAGGAACGACTCCTCACCCACCTCTGTCAACACCTCACCCGACTTCAGATAGAAGAACGAATAAATGCCACGAGTAATCTGGGGCACAGGTGGAGCAACCACATATCCTGTTGTGTTTAGCGGTCGAACTACGAAACCTGATATATGATGATGAGGGTTGTGCATAATGATGGGTTCTATTTCTTTATCTTTACAGATACTGGATGGTCAATATTATTTTTCCAAGCACTGAGGTCGTCAAACCACGCCTGAGCATTATGATAGCCAGCTGGAGCATCGAGTGCTGCGAATCGATGGGTAATAGTCATTTCCACAGGTTCTTCCTTATCGGCACAGAAGGCCACATAATAGTGAAGCGAGGTTTTTCCTTGCGCACCTAAAGTATAGAGGTAGTTCAGGTCGGATTCGGTAGTCGACTTGATGAATTGCTTAGGCACATAAACAGCCAATCCAACCGCTTCGGGAGGAAACTGTTCCTTCTTACCCATTTCTGGGTAGTCACTCCCCCACGATGCTGCAATACCGTCTTGACGCACAAATCCCTGCGGATTAGAACCTATCTTTTGAACACCCGTAGAGAAGGTTTCATCGCCAAGTGGGCGATCGAACTCGATACGTACCTCACACTCTCGATGCTTTGCATAGAGAATATAGTATTGTCGCATATTCAGTCCGTTCCAACCTATGTCTTTCACTTCCACAATCGTACGAAGCGGACCTGCAGCTACAATACGTTGTCCACGAGTCTTGACTGGCTCGATATTGGTTGGAGCCTTACCGTCCCAACCTTTGAACGAGCCGCATCCCACACTGTTTCCTGCCCACAACACATCATTCCCGTAGCCTTGCTTCATCTGTTCAGGTGTCGCATAGAAGTTAGTTGTCGCCAATTCCAATTGGCGTTTCTTCTTGCCATAGATATCGATATTCTGACGTTGGTCGAAATATACGCGGAAAGCACAAAGTTCGTTCTCGAAAGCGGCTCCATGATGATACAGGTCGTTATAGAGATAGCTGTCGCCAGGAGCCTCTAAAGCGGTAATAAGTGGATGCTTGTCTTTCTTATCCTCCAGCATCATGTCGGCATAAACCCATCTGCGTCCATCCGTAGATGGTTCGCCAAACTGCTCATTCCCTGAAAGGTCGTCAAACAAGTCAATCGTATATTCACTTGTTTTATTAGCCTCTAATGAAGCCATAAATACCAATTCGTCTGCCCGTTGGTCACCATCCCAATCGTCCAGCTGGCAAACAGTTTGCAGAACTTCCACTTTGTCAATCTGTCTAGAATGATTGCCCAAAAACGCCGTTGCTGATTTCACTTCGAAATTCAATCCCGGAACATCTTTCAGTTTGATGACAACAGGCTCAGAACGCTTCTCCTGATTCCAGTTGTTGCTGACTGTCACATGAAACTGTAGCGATCGGGCACTAAGCCCCATCGCTACAAGCAAGAATCCTATGGTTAAGAGTTTCCTTATCATTTATGCTTCAACTTCTTCTGCCTCTTCTGCTACAGCCTCAGCAGGAGTTTCCTTCTTCTTTGCGAGGTATTCAGGCAAACTCAATCCAGCCTGGTCGAACAATTCATTGAGTGGAGGAATGCTCTTCATCAGTCCTGAGAGGAAGTTGGCAGTCGAACCCTTTCCGTCAGCACTATTACCGCTATCCCAAACCGTTACGTGATCGATATTGATACCCTTAATAGCATCAACCTGCGTACGAACCAATTCAGGCAACTTCTCGATAAGGAGCAACTGGTAAGCCTTGTCGGCATCTCCACCTGCAGCCTGTACCATCTTGTCGTAACCAGCAGCTTGCTTGGTGAGCACTTCGAAGTAACCCTTTGCCTCTGCTTCCATCTTGGCGAAGATAGCGTCAGCCTCACCTTTTGCTTTCACGCGGGTCTTCTCAGCCTCTGCTTCAGCTTCGATGATACGACGTTTCTTTTCGATTTCCTGAGCGACGAGGACGTTAGCAGCCTGCGTTGAACGTTCACGTTCAGCACGAGCATCTTCTGCCTCTTTCTCAGCTGCGTATGCTTCCTGCAAAGCACGAGCGCTTGCTACCTTCTCAGCTGCGTTTGCCTTACGCTGAGCTTCAGCCTCAGCCTCTCGACGAATGGCATCAGAGTTGGCAATCTCAATCTTTGCTTCGTTCTCACCCTTCACAGCAAGAGCGTTTGCTTCACTCGTACGGATACGGGTTTCACGCTGAGCGTCAGCCTTACCGATTTCACCCACCTTATCCTGTTCTGCTACGCGAACCTTTGCTTCGTTGATAGCCTTAGCAGCAGCCTCACGTCCGAGAGCCTCAATATATCCACTCTCGTCCTTGATATCTGTTACGTTTACGTTGATGAGTCGCAGACCTATCTTCTTCAATTCCACTTCCACGTTGGCACTGATAGCCTCTAGGAACTTATCACGGTCGTTGTTCAGTTCCTCGATACTCATCGTAGCGATGACCAAACGAAGTTGTCCGAAGAGAATATCGCGAGCCAGTTCCTGAATCTGTCCAGGAGTCAGTCCCAACAGACGTTCAGCAGCTGCCGTCATATACTCTGGGTCAGTAGAAATACCTACTGTGAATCGACTTGGCACATCCACACGGATGTTCTGACGGCTCAAGGCATTCGTCAGGTTGGCATCAATGCTGATAGGTGTAAGGCTCAGGTATGCATAGTCCTGAATGATAGGCCATACGAACGTACCGCCACCATGAATACACTTTGCAGAACCACGATTACCAGTAGTTCCATACACTACGAGAATCTTGTCCGAAGGACAGCGTCTGTATCGATTGATGATTGATACAAACAACACAACAGCTACTACAATTGCTGCAATGATCAGATAAATACTACCCATATTAATTTACTATTTGACGATTTACGATTTCATTTATAATAGTTCTAAGCCCTCTCCACTTTCACCGTCTCTTGATCGATGATGCCTATCACCTTCACCTTAGCACCCGAGGGAATCTCTTCGTCATCAGTCAAGGCGTCGAGTTCATGAACCGATCCGTTCTGGCTCACCTGCACTTTACCCTTACCTGTACCCTCAGAAGGAATGCGCAGGTACACACTGACCGTCATTCCCTTCACATCTTCAATCTTGAAAGCTCCGTTGTGCTCCAGTTTCTTGGTCTGTTTATAGATGAACACAAAGATGCCCACGAACAGACAACCAACGACGAAAGCTGCAAGAATCAGCAGAATCGGACTTGTGATTGTGTCGTAAAAACATACACCTGTCCAACCAAACCCCACAAGGAAACCCATGAAGTTCTTGATAGTAAAGAGATTCAGTCCGCCACCCAAGTCCATCGTATCAGCACCATCGAAGTCCACATCCACATCACTCGAATCCATACCGATGAGCGTCAGAACCATTTGGATCAGGAATATCACAGATGCCACAACTGCACAGCCCCAGAAAATCTGAAGCAGCAAAGGCATATTACCAAATGTTGTAAATAATTCATTCATAACCTTTCCTTTTTTTTACTCCCCTAATTAATTTACTATTTGACGATTGTCTCCCCCTAATGGGCTGGGGGCTTTTGAACCTTGAACTTTGAACCTTGAACTTTGAACTTTAGCTCCCCCTAAAGGGGGTTGGGGGGTCTGTTCTTAGTTCTTAGCTTTGTTGATACATACCCATATCTTTCAGTTTCTTCTCTGTCGAATCTCCTATGATAAGCAGAATGATGATTGTCCACCACCAGCCAATGAAGAATGACACAAGCATCCACAGCAAACCACTACGTCCTCTCTTTCGAGCCATAAAGAATGGCACCAGACAAATCGCAATATGAATGATGATTCCAACAATGATCAACGCAATGATACCAATGGTAAGACCTCCAGCCAAAAGGGCGTCTGAATCGACGGGAGCCACGTCTGCCAAAGCAAACAATGGGATCAACATGCCTAAAAATAAACTAAGTAAACGTTTCATATTCCAAAAACTTATTTAAATGGTTTGTTTTGCAAATTTACACCTTTTATTTATATTAACCAAACATTTGACGCACTTTCTTGCTATAAACTACAAAAAAAAGAGAAAAAACATTTGCAAATCATCAAAAAATTTCGTATCTTTGCAGTCAGAAAGTAAAAGACTTTAGATCTTAGACTCTAGACTTTAGTCCTTCCCCCTTGGGAAATAAGAAGGATATCCTAAGTCTTTTGGCGGCCGCCGCAAAATATTCGCACGCCCGCCGCAAGATATTGCCCCGCCCGCTGCAAGATATTCGCACGGGCGGGGCAAACTTGTAACATGCCGTATCTCTCCCTTTTCTCCCCCGTTGTTTTCCCTGTTACACCCTAGGGTTTTCCCCTTTTGCCCCTAAGGTAAACAAATTTTTCCCTTAGAGGTTGCATAAAACAGGTCTAGAGACGACTCACTTTTCAAGTATCTGTTTTTTCGTTCAATTATTTGTATTTTCAATATCTAAACTTGCTAATATCGTGTCATCAACGAAAAGAAACACATATATTTTTTCGCCGAATGAGCTAATGTTATATTCAGAGTTCATCTGATTTATGGCTGAAGTCTTTAGTAGAACTCCATTTTTCTTATAGATGTCAAGCTTACAATATGAGTATTTGTTGATTTCGGGCACATAAACCTTTAATATAGATTTACCGTTTTCTAAAAATACAGATAAGTACTGTTGCTTTTCGAGAGATTTTTTTCTCTCGTTTTCGGAATTTGTGGAATCAGGAGGAAAAACAGAATCTTCAATTGTATCTATGTACTGATTTACAATACTTTGACAATAGTTCTCACGGTCTTTAGCATATACAAAATATTGAGAGTCAAAAGTTGTATCTGCTTTTGGGTCGATATTTCTCTTTAAGCACTCTTCATTGAATATCTGATGAGCATAGTGATGATATGCTTCATCGAAGATGCATATTATCGCATATTTTAATAAAGTCGTTTTAATAATCTGCTCATTATTTTTAATATTAACTCACCATGGTTTATGTTTTTTGAGAAAATCATCCTTTCCTTGGAATATACCACTACCAATGGCACCTCCTCCATAAACGAAAACTACCTTTTCGTTATATGGAACACAGGAATAATCGTGCATATAGTAATCTTTGTCTTCCTGGCTCATGGGTTTGTCAAATAGATAGAAGCTATACATGCCCATTCCTACCCGACGAAAAAAAATATAGGAGCAAGTTCTGTTAGGCATCGTTGATATTTCTATACCTATGCAACCCAATGAATGAAGGTTATCCCGTATCTGATCGTACTCCGTCCGGGTAAGTCCAACCACGCTCATCAGCGAATCCTTCTTCTCCTCGGCATCACCCCAATGGGTAGACATCAGGGAATCTCCTTTGGCGGCAACATGGAACATCGAAGCTGTCCCATACTCAAATTCCAAACGAATTGCGACGCTATCGTCTAAGGCATTATCAAGATACGAAATAAAGTCCTCCATTTCCTTTGCATGATTATCATAATGTTCAGCCATGATATCTGCATTGCATTGCTGTTGGGGATGCCTAAACAAGAAAAAAACTACGAGAAATACAACATTGAGTATGCCCCAGGCAAGGAAAAACTTTTGGATCTTGTTCGCTATTCTTCGAGAACGGAACATAATGATGATTGACGCGATGATTGCAGGAATAAATACCAAACAACCGAAAACGAGAGCTAGCCAGCCATAATAGTCATTAATCCAGAACAGAAAAATCAAGATTGTGACAAGCAACATGGCAAACCCCTTGAGAATGTTGAGAAAGATATGCATAGCTTTGACATTATTTGTATTAAAGTAACTTAAACTCATAACAATACCTGTTTGTCTTCTTCCACATTATAGTAAAACATAGAGTGTGGGCCATTGAACCATTCGTCTTTGGTATAGGCATGAGGGCGAATGTCTTCTCCCATGTCCCATCCCATTAAAACAAAAGGATATGAATATCTTTGGAAATCGTCAAATTCTATCTTCGCTTTGTCAAGTAATAGGAGCAAATCCCAATCGGAGTCCTCATGATAATCACCACGAGCACGAGAACCATAAAGATAGAGGGTACTACCTTTTGGAAGCACCTGTCGGGCTACCTTCTTGATATTCTCTATGACTTGCTGACGTTCCATTTCCTTGTATTCAACATTTATTTCACCTGCAAATATACAATAACAACAAATACTATCCAAACAATTTCAATGAAAAAAGCAAAATAATGTAAAAATTGTGTTTTTGCAGCTTATTGTTTACCGCTAACGGTTTACGAGTCATTAAGTTTCCATATTTCTATCCTCTTGTTCTTCTCAAGCATTCCTCATGCCCTTCTCCAATATAGAATTAGTACGTCCGCTAAAAAACTCTACACACCTAAGTATTTATCACAAACTCTTTGGCATATCTTTCGCAAGGTGTTCGCATACTCAAAGTGGCTGTTTGAGCTTGCTATAGGCTTGCGAAATCCTATAGATGTCCTTGGGTAGAGCGAAGGAAAAACGCAAACTACTTAGTTCTTCATTTATCTTACCATAACTATTTTCTTTCTTTATGTTTTGTTATCTTTGTATTAAAGTATCTGCCCCTTGTTTTTAAAATAGTACCGTACCTCCCTCTTCACCCTTAATACGACGTAAACGTGCTGAACCTTTGTTAATCGTAGTTGAATCATTATAAGCAGGCCATATCAAGTCTATATATTCATCATCCCCTTCACAATTATCAAAGGGTTCTCCATAAATGCCAATCAAATATTGTACAACTTGTTTCATCTCTGGTGCTTCTGGTTGAACAGAAGTCAATAATGTTATGTGTAACCTTGGCCCTCCAACATTAATCCCCCATCCGACCTCTCCTATTTTCAGAACGCTATCACTATATGAAAGCATTTCATCCTCGTCTGCAATAGCAGCTATCTGCTCGTATATCGAATCGTTGTCAACAATTGGCCTCTCCAAAAACAAGATGGTATCTTGAGAGGTATTATTGCAGATTTTAGATGTTTTGTTTTCACAGCCAATCAGACAGAAGGCTGTAAATAGTATACATATTACTTTTCTCATTTTCAATTATTTTTTGTTATTCATTCTCATGTCTGTTATTCTTTTTTCTCGCAATCTTCTCCTATATTATTTTCTTGACAGTTGCAAAGTTATGATGAAGTTACGAAATCTATGTTCGTAAATACACTTTAATTGACTCTGGAAAAAAATTGCTCAATGATTGCAGACTCTTTCGGGTGAACATAACCATCCGATTTTGCCATAGACACAAATAGAGATTGTGCATATTGTTTTTGCTCTTCTGACAAACTAAGAATAATTTGTTTGGCCTGGTCATCATCTATGTTTGCCATATCTTCCATATCACTAATTGTTATACCAAGTTCCGCATATGCCTTATCCATATATTCCTCTTCCTTGGGATGGATAATTCCATCAGCTTTCATTATCTGAGAAAGAATGGTTACTATTGAGAATTTTTCTATTGCTGTAAATTGTTTCATTTCGTTTGTTCGTTAAAGAATTTATCGTATGTCTCATTACCAATATTAATAATATACAAATTTTCGCGAGCACGTGTTATAGCTGTATACATCATTTCAGGCTCCATTGGAGTATAGCGAGCGGCTTGCGAATCATACTCATCAGACAATATTATAATTACAGAAGGAGATTCCCATCCTTTGAAGCTTTTTATAGTAGATAGTTTTAAGCATCGTTTGTCCGTAGTGAATAATTGTTTCCTTGTACGACCAAGAGCCTCATAGTCTCTATTAAATTTCCAATTGGCAGGATGTTCATCACTAACATTGTGCAATTGTTTTAGATGTTCGTATTGCTCTGAAGAAACGAAAGTAATTTCTGTTTCTTTACCCGTCATTTCTCGATACTTTGAATCTATTGTTTGCAATAACTTTGAATACGGAGCCAAAACCACAAAATCTTTCGGTTCATTGTTGCTGTTATTTATAATATCTGTTAGCTTTAATACAAGATTGTCTATCGTGAAGGCACCTCTCATATCGCAATAAGTAACAATACGAAACAACGTATTATCGTAACCTGCCGTTGTGTTGATTGTATCAATAGGCTGATTAGATAAGAATTTAGCTTGGAACGATGTTGCCAAATTCGCAAGACGAGGATTTGTAAAGCGCCGCCCTGTATTCAACTCTTTATTCCAAACGCCGCCAATAACACCTAGTTTTATATCGCCAGTTTTCTCTTCTGTAGGTCTATGATATATATTTTGTTTGGAATCGCCAAATACAACAAACTCACCATCTGGCATTAGGAAATTCTGCATCACAATCCTTAACCATTCGGTGGTATAGTCCTGTACCTCATCTACGAAGATGGCAGAATAACGTTTGTGATTAGAGGCATTCTCAAAGAATGATAGTCGTTCATATGCATCAAAATCTACATGTAGTTGACATTCAGAAGCACGTAGCCTGAAAAATTGATGGTATGGATATATATCTATCTTCTCCCAAGAAAAATCTTCACGTATTTCAGAAAGTCTGTATTTCAGATAGTTTGCAAGTGTAATATTAAATGTCAAAATTAGCACATCCCCTCCTGTTCGCTTCAACGCATTAACGGCACGTGTCGCCAAAACAAGAGTTTTGCCAGAACCTGCTACCCCACTGATTTTTTGCTGTGTATTTTTGCTTATCACAAGTTCTCTCTGTGCACCCTTTGGCTCATTCCCAGGTTTTCCTTCTTGATAAGAATGCCATGATGGAGAGAGAATCTTCGCGATTTTACGTTTTACCACCTCATCAAAATATGAAGAGGTATTTGTAAGTCCTATTTGACTATATAGTCCTTGAGATATATTTTTATTGGAGATAAATTCACTTCCATATAGATATGTGTAATTTACATGCTCACCCGATAAGTTAAAGAATTCTTTGACTTTGTTGTTGTCATTAGAAGTAAAAACAACGACTTTCTTTATAAGTCCAAAGTTCCTGTTGTTCTCAATTGTACTCACCAGCAATTCCTCTATTCCATCCTTAATACTGGTTTGACACAAATTAATGAGATCAATCGGTGACTGATATGTTTTAGCTGCAACTCCATTCCCATCTAATACAGAAATATCTCTCCCATCCTTAGTTAATTGGCAAGCATTTAGATTCTCCTCAAAGACATTTACTAAAATTAAACCTCTGTTTGGTCGCAAAATAATGAAATCAACAGCCACTTCATTGATAACGGGATCAATATACATAATGTCATCCAAAGACATAATATTCTGTAAGCGATAAGCAACCCTTGCCTTCTCACGAGACATCACCTTGTTTTGGCATTGCAATTGTATATCGTAATCATTAAATACTTCTTCACCATTGTCATGATACAATGACAATCTACTCAGGTCTAATGGTGTTCCATTATACATAAAACATCGTGTTTTACAAGTATAAGGATGACCCGTTCTTTGGGTTCTTCCATATCTAACGCTGTCAAGACTACTAAAAAATTCCTGATTACAAAAAACAGAACAGAACTGTTCAATTCTAAATGCAGCACCATTTTGGGGACCCATACAGAGAACAAAGTGATTACCATGAGAGGATGCGACCATACGAGCCACCATAGCCAAATCTATAGACTTAACATCAAGAATATTAGAGAATATGTGTATGACATAATTATATCTATAGCCTATTGAAGTCAATATTTCTCCCGGCACTTCATCACTTGTAGGCATAAATTTGTTTATTGCATCTATTTCTATATTGTTGTTCACAATCTTTGAAATATTGCATACTGCTCTTTGAAGTGCATTTGAAGAAGGTTCAATAAGCGTAATCTTTTTTACCCACTTCAGCAAATCACGCTGTTGCAATGCTTCTATTAATGTTGCAGAGCCAATACCTTGTCCGCACCCCCAATCCACAATCTCAATAGAACCTGTTAGTGTCTTGAATGGGAAATTCATGATTGCTGCCCGACACTTACCTACGTGCATCTCTCCATATGCCGACATGTAACAATTAAGAGCTTCTTCACTGGCCAACAAGCCTATTCCATGAATTAGATCCGGATGTCTCCAAGGGCAAGATTTCCATTGCTTAGGTAATAGTTCATGACACCTTTCTATGATATCATTTATATTACTACACTTAGAACTGTTCAAATTTTCACCATATTCTGACATATTCTATTTGCCTGTTATAGTTTCACTCCAGGGGTTATTCTTATGACATTTGAAATTGAGTCCTGCGACCTCTTTACTTGTATTGGCATAGCAATACTCACATAGGTGAACACATGAATTGTATTCCCCAATATCTTTACTCCTCATGCAGCCACAAAAGTCTCGCTGACCAGCATCTTTAATCACATATCTGTCATCAGATAGTTCTATAGCACTTTTGGGTATCGGCTCGAGTTCTCCAAAGATATTCCGCTGTATTTTCTTTATTGTAGCGCCAATAAAATTCATCAAAACATCATCGTCATGAGCAAACCTTACCAACAAATCATAATCGATGCAATGATTTTTTTCGATTCCAAATGGCTTCAAATCTATTTTCTCTCCACAAGTTGCAAGTGTGTAATGCCATTCATTATTAAGCTCTGATAGTCGCTTAGCAAATTCTAACATCTGTGGCTCAGTCCACTCTTGATAAGGAATTTTGTTTTTCTCAAGATTGGCTTTGACTTTACGATAGATTGCAATATCAGCATAACTGAAAACCATTTTTTCTGTATATCCTTGCAAATCATTTCCAATACGCTCAATCTTAGCTAGGAGCTTATCAACATTAATATCGTCAGTCAATATTAGAGGGTCGAAACGCCAAATAACACGTCCTTCTCCAAGATTGTCAACCAATCTCTTGAAAGTATCAATTCGTTCCTGAATTGGTGGCACCCCCCTTTCCAATCTCTCTTCTTCATAGTCATTCAGAGTAAATTGGATATAACAACCAATATTTCTCTCTTTTAAATAATTAAGATAATTGAGTAATGGTCGAGGATTCTTTGACCAAAAAACGATAAAGCGAGTGTTCTTATACGACACATAACCTTTAACCCCATTAAATGGATTTGTCCACGCAGAGTAACCAACCTTCATCCGATGGAAAAACCAATCTGCATAAAAGGCAGGAATGTCAGTACTCCTACTTGCAGAAACAATTACAGGAACTTGCATCTGTACTAGTTCTCCATTCTCTCTACTCATTATTTCTTTATCCCATATTGCCATGATTATTACACCAAATCCATTTATCACTTTTTACTAACAACAAGAATAAAAACTTCATTAACCTATCGTTCACGTTTTGTTACCTTAACAAAAGGATTAGACATTATTCATGTTTTATTTTTTCATTCGTCTCGCTAATTCTTCAGGAGGTATCTTCCCAACTTGTTTCAACTCTTGTTTGGGAACGGAAACCGATATCGCATCCAATTTATCTGCGTACTCTATTAACTTAGAAGATATAGGGAAACCACCCTTTATAAATTCTACGTATTGAACTAACAATCCATAAAACTTAAAATAGTAAAGAGATTCTAAGGGTTTTATTTTATCTATACTACTCTGAGCTCTTTCGGATTGAACGACTCCTCTATGATTTAAATTTCTGCATTGGTATAAATCATATAGAAGATTACAAACATCATTAAAACCAGGATACATTGAACTTTGCATTTCGGCCTTATATCCAATATAATAAACAACATTCCTTATTTTGTCAATAGCTTGCAATTCATTGAGATGCTTAGTACTTTTTTCAATACACAAAGGTTGACCCTTCTCATTTTTTCCATAAAACAACAAATGAGCTATAGCATAACAGGAGTTATCTTCTCTGTATGTTCTGTTCTCTAATTTTGGAGCATCTGTACTATCTATATATGCGGGATATGCCCACATCTTTTCTGCCACAGCTTGTAATTCTGCATTATTGCATACATGATTAGTAATGCATTCGATTTGTTGGTATATAGACAAGCAAAAATCCCCAAAGTTGTTTTTTCTTCTAAACAACTCCATCCGTTGATAATCGAATTGTAGTTGGGCTTTTATTTCATCAATTGGAAATGATTGATAAAAATCTAAGGCTTGTTTGCGGATGACATCTTCAATACAATACTCATATATATGATCAAATCGATCATGATCAATATTGTATGAACTTGCCGAAGGCAATATTCCAAATGCCTTCCGCAACCCTGTATCAAACTCAGGATTCTGTTTCGAGAGTTGAACAATCTTCTCTATTGTTGTCATTAATTTCTCATCCATCTTGTACATTAATTAAAGAGTCCAAATCATTATTAAGCTCGTCAATATCTATAAGACGAGGTGGTGGTACCGTAATTTTATTCAGTCGGTGAATCAGCCAGAACTGTTTATCTTTTGCATCACGGCATAATGAAATAGCAAGAGATTCTTTTTGTTCCTCCTCTTCTTGTGTGATACTATTGTTAACAGATGCGATAGTGTTCTTACCCCCAAAAACAAACGAGGCATATCTATGTGAAGGAACAGTGATTTCTATTTCCTTTTCAGGATTGTCCTTGTCTTGTTCTGTTCTTATAGAGGGTTCCGACCAAACAATAGATATTTCCGTATTATTTCTCTTTTCAAATTCTAGAACAGGAATAGTTTCAACATATGTAATGTGCTGTTCCGTTGTTTTTTTAGAATCTCGTACTTTCGCAACCAATTCCTGGAACTTGTTATGCAAACGAACATATACAGAATCATCTTCTCCTTTTACCATCTTGAGGTACATTAGCTTTCCGTCAATCACATTAATCAAGTCCGGACAGCCTTTCTTAACATGACCTTTCTCAGCCTTATACTTAGGGAGAAACTTTGAAAGTGCTACTGAATAATCATATTTTTCCCAGATATATAGTATGTTACGAATGTCACGGACATACTTCTGTGTAACATTGAGCTTTTCGCTGACGATGATGCCTGTTACCTCTTGACGAGCGCCTCGCTTTTGTAAACGAGTTTTTGCCTCATTGATAGTGAAGCCTTGTTCTGTAATAATACGTTTCAACTCTTTGTAGAAATCTCCTTTTGGAGAATATACATAATGCATTGAGCTGAAAGTTATATCATCAGCATAACGAGTATAATGAAGTCCAAAACGTCGAGCTAGCCCAGCAAGGCGTCTGTCAAGCGTATCGCAAATCATATTTGTTATAATAGGCGAAGTTGGCGCGCCTTGAGGAAGCACATAAACAAAATGATTTTCCCCATCAGCATCTTTGCGAGATTCTCTCATAGCACATAAGCCTGCAATCAGATTCGCAATCTGTACGGGAAAGTTAAAAGGATTCAGTTGAAGACGTTTCCAAACACGCGGCTGTTCAATACTTGGGAAAAAGTCCTTAAGATCAAGATTGAGAACATAATTTTGACCTTTATGAACTGTAGCATTGGTTACTACGGAACGACCCTCAGTGAATCCCATTGCATAATTTGATGGTGTATAATAGGCTTTCAAAATTTCATTCACAGACTGAAGCATCATCATAAAGTTCTGAGTACGTGGTGCTGTAATCAGACGGAAGCCACCAGATTTCTTTTTTATCTTGAATTGTCGATAACGATGAAAAGCATGATTGGGGTTACAGTAATAATTAAGGTTCTTCATGGTAAATGGACGGAACGAATCATGCAGCCCTATCTCCTCCAACTCAGCCCGTTTAATGAGGTTGAGTAAGGATAGAAGATCTTCTTTTGTCTGCATCTTCGATGCTCGTTGTATTATTTTCGTTCTTTCCATCTTTAATTAAAAAAAAGCGGTCTTCAAGCCGTCATCTAACAGGAATTGCTTTTCTTTATATAAATATATCATATCATAAAAATACAATATAACATAAAAATAAAATAGTACATAGTACTAAAGTAACACGTTAACAATCTAACGTTGTAATCTCAACCATTCCCAAAAGAAGGAAGAGACGCAAGGCGAATACGCCAGGCGAAGTTCAAAATTCGTTCCTGTTTTCAGACTTTTCAAAGACCGCTTATTTCTATATTGAGGTACAAAACATTTAGGTGTTCGTAACACTCTATATTTCTTGCAATAATGTATAATATTAATTACCCACCTGCCTTATTGGGCATCTATAGCCCTTGAATGTTTTCATAAGTTCAAATCTATTCGTAAAACCTAAAGAATCGTCCTTATACCATTCAATATAAGCAACATCTTTTAGTGCTTCCATACTCTGATCTTTTATCCATAAACGAGCATAGTTAAAGTCTCTAGGCCTAACACCGTCTTGGACAATTCCTGTATAATAGAAATGAATATAATTCCCATTAGGGCCAATACATACAAAATATCTTCTGGAATTGACACTATCAGGTTTATACTCCCATCTACACACCTCAACCAACTCCTTCCATTGTTCTTCTGTAGGAATGCTTAATTTGGAAGCTTTATCATAAGGCAAATACATTATATCTTCCCCTTCTCTTTCATAATCTGCTGCCCACATAGTTCCACTTGGTAATCCAAGGTCAACAAATACTGTTTTATTGCCCCGAAGGTCTATAGATATTTCCTTCTCACAATCCTTGTAGCCATCTCTGTAGCCATCTGCATATGCCTGAGCTATTGCATTAGATATCACTTTGTTTGTTTTCTTGGCTGCATATTCCTCAGCCTTCACTATTAATTCTTCCATATTATCACTTGTTATTTAGTTTCACGCTGCAAAGTTACGACTCTATTGCGAAATCTATGTTCGTTACTTGTATTTTTGCATGTATTTAATTCATCAGTTGTACATTTATTCCTTCAAGGACAGTTAAGACTTCGTTTCGATTTGATAGATAACAGAATATGTCATGTAGGTCTGATTCTATCTCTTGCCTGATTTTCTTGTCCCATGTCGTTTTTGATTTGTCGATGATTATTTTTGGAAAAAGCAAGGTACATACTTCTTTGATTCTGTCATCTATGAGAATGTTGTCAAAATATATGGATTCTGGTAACTTTTTTACTATTTCTGTAAGCCTTCTTATAGCTTGCATTTCTTTATTCTCATTAAGACCTGTCGTATCTTTCAATACTTCTTTAATAATATCAAAATATTTATTGATATGTATCTCACTATTATAAATATTATAATATAGATTTATAATACCATCAAATAGACTATCCCAATCTCCAGGATTTGCAGACACGATGTAAACAGAATGAGATAGACTTGTATCGAGGAAGTTAAATATGGTTTTATCAGCCATACTGATTATTGCGTTCATATAAGACGATGATCCATAGTGCAAATTAGTTTTTACAACAATCTTTACATTACTCTCAGGAATCTCTAATTCCTGCTTGGCAAGACTGGCTTCATATCCACTCTCGTTGTGTTCTTGGATGTAGAGCCCACAAGTACATTCATCTTCTTTTTCTTTTACTAGACGCTTTTTTTTAAAATCATAATATAACTTCAATGACATACGCTTTATTTTTAATTTGTTGCTGCAAAGTTACGACCCTATTGCGAAATCTATGTTCGTTATTCAAAATAATTCTCATTCATCTCTCTTACCCACTTCCTAACATCACCTGCCACATTCCCATCTGAACGCAGCACAATCAGTTCCTTTCCATACGAGCACAACTCTCGAATCAACTCATAGTTGTTAATACAATCGAGCGTAAAGAACATTCCTCCTTGTAATTGTGGATATTCTGTACGGAGTTGCTGCTCTTCATCACCTCTTATTGGTGTATAACTACCATGAATAGGTTTTGTGTCAATATAGCCTTTCGACCTATCACTCACCCAACAGAGAATATGCTCTACAGGGGAATCTTGATAAAGGGTAACACCCACGATGTCCTCAAAGCGCTCAGAGAGGTCTTCTGTACATTCGTAATATTTCTTTTCTGGCAATGTTTCCACATCATCTATTCTGTCAAGAGCGAAGGAAAGAATCTTTTTGTCGCTATCAGCTGCACCTAAGAGGAACCATCTATCATTATATTGCTTCAGCAAATAGGGATGAAAGTCAATGCTGTGAATCGTGGGATCTGAGAATGTATGATACGACAAATAGATAACCACCTTATTGGAAATCACATTGAAGAGGGTGCCAAGCAGATTGGAATTCTGCAGATAAGGATTATTGCTGAAACTAATGACTTTCCTTGGATCCTCCAATCCCAAACCAATCTTGAACCTGTCCAGCCACTCAAAGTTAGATAGCCCATCGAACTGACCTATCGTACTCAGTACCTCACGAAGCAAATTCTTCTCTTCGTTGCTCAACTTCTTCCTAAATATAGAAAAGGAGCACGATTCGTAGGCAATACATCGCTTACCATTCCAAGTGAAGTGCTCAATCGGCGCAGAGAATGGGGCAGCCTGCATATTTTGGAGATCCTTTTCGATACTGCGTCGTCCCACAAGAGGATATTCTTCAACCCCAAGCGCTTCATTTACTTTCTCTGTCAAATCGTGAATGTCATAGTAATGATAACGATCTGATAATAGATCATCAAGATACTTAAACCGTATGAGAGCGTTCTTAGTTACAGGCATTGTTTTAGTTTTTTGTGCAAAGGTAGGTTCTCCGAACGAACTCTATGTTCTTTACTTGGAATAATTCTCATTCATCTCATCCAATAGGAACTTTTCAAGTGTACTCTTGTCAGGAAGTTGAAGCATATAAGTGGACACGAAAAGTTGGTTTTCCATACCTGCAAGGGCATATTCCACCATTTTCTTTCCTTTACGAGTGCAAAGCAGGATGCCAACAGGAGGATTATCACCATCGTGCATCTCGTTCTCCTTATAATAAGATACATATGCATTGAGTTGACCCAGATATTCATGGTGGAACTCATCATTCTTCAATTCGACAATAATGTTGCAATGCAGGATGCGATGATAGAAAACCAAATCAGGATAGTAGTATTCATCATCAATGATAATACGTTTCTGTCTGGCTTCGAAACAGAAGCCTTTGCCCAGTTCCAACAGGAAATCCTGAAGATGGTTGATAAGGGCATCTTCCAAGTCTCCTTCTGTTAATACATCCTTGGCTTTCAGACCTAAGAATTCGAAAGTGAATGGTTGGCGGATGGAGAGGACGGGGGTAGTTGTTTCTGGGTTGATATTAGCCAACAGTTTCTTTGGGTCCTTGCTCACACCACTGCGGAAATAGAGGTTAGTGGCTATCTGGCGACGCAACTCTCGAACTGACCAGGTACCCTTGATGCACTCTGTTTCATAGAAGAAACGAGCGTGGGAATCGTCTTGAATCATAATCTCGCGAATGTGAGAGAATGAGAGTTTACTAATTAACACATCAGGAGGTGTCGTGAATTCGTCCGACAGCGTCGGACAAATCTCTGCACCATTCAATTTCGGCGACAGCGTCGCAGAAATTCCATAAAAGGGAAATAATTCTCTTATTTGAGGATAATAAACATAAAATCTTCTAGATGCAAGAAACAATGTCTCATTTAATCCCTTGGTATTAACCTTTTCCTCCAACCGCTTCAAGAGTCGATCACCATACTTCGCCCTGTCACTGCCTTTCTGCTCATACTCCACGATATAGCAGCCAATAAGCCAGTTGCGTAATGTTGCCATTTGATTGACTGCTCGAATAGCACCTGCTTGGGCAGTCTGATGGGTTTGAAGAACAAATGCTGACAGTTCTTCGAAAGTTGGATTCTGCTTCTTTGCCCATCCCTCGACAATCGTAGTCAGCACCCCTGGGGTTGATTCTGTATTTCTTATAACTTCCATTTTATGATCCTTTGATTATCTTACTAGCAACATTCGTGATTCATCAACAATGCCAAAAGAATTGTCTTGATTGCCTTCCATTTAGGCTGTTAGTAATTTTCTGCAAATATACAACATTTCTTAGAATCCGCCAAACATTTTATAGAAAAAAATATAAAAGTTAACAAGTAAAGGAACAACCTATAGGATAGAAACCTCAATGATAGTTCTTTTTAATATACATATACTTGGGATATTCTCCCAACACGAACAAGGTTACAGGGCAAAGCCAAATCTTACTATCGAAACCGTCGAAGCCAATCACTTCATAATGAGCTCCTCCAGTTAAGGAATGATCTATGCGTCGTAATTCGGCATAACCCTCATGTTTCTCTTGTTTAGATGTTGGTATCACGCTTACTCTGGTTGTTTTGTTGTCATCCGAAAGAAAGGCACACAGACGATCAGCACCTGCAACCATCATGAGATTGTGATGATCGAAAGGCCATCCAGGGAAATCAACATACCAACAGCCATCAGCCTCGTGGTTAAACTTCAGTTGATACTCACTCTTTTTACCAAACACACTCTTCTGAATCAGAGTAGCTGCATTCTTTAAATCACTCAACGAATAATCCATAATTACATAATTTTAAATGGTTCGACTTCATTTTGTCGATGCAAAGTTACGACGATATTTTTAAACACAAAAATCCCTGCAAGCCTTGCAACAATCGCAAATCTTGCAGGGATATAACGAAAAGATGTTTAGATTATTAATCTGGCATATCCCAGGTGACCATTTCCCTCGGCAACAATATTTTCTTGGCCTCTCCTCGTTCTCCCGTAATATAATAATTACGGGCTATACTATCATCAAACTCTCTGAGAAATGCCTGCTTGATGCGTGAACATTTTTCGTTGATAGAATTGCGTGTAGGATCTGTCACATCGTCAATACTCCTTCGAATATCTTCCATATTATCGCGTCCAGAAACCAATCCGTATAATTGCAATAGTTCCCTTCTATAGTCAGGAAGATATGAGAACATTATTCCCTCTGGATGGCGGAGGTATAACAAGTAAATTACTTTTGACAATGGATGCATCCTTATCTCTATATTGTTATAATCTGGCAGAAAGATACGTCCATATTTGATATGCATACGACTTAGTTGAGGTGTTGGCCTAAAAAGTCGCTGAAGAACCATCTCGCCCACTCCACTCTGACGAAGACGTTCCACAAGCATTTGTGCCTCACTCATCATCATTTCCACATCATCTGCTGCAACTCTTAGTCTTTGGGACCTTCTGGAAATATTAAAAAGGGACTCACGAACTCCATGCTGCATCACATATTGTTGAATCAAGGGAATGGGTGACTCTGAGAAATATTCAGGTAATGGCGTATATGAAAAGACATAAAAAACATCGCTATCGAAGCCTTCTCCCATATATTGGATAAGTCCTGGACTTAACCGTCGTGAGTCATAATCGGCCACAATACATTCCAGCAAATCTGAGTCACTATAATAATCAATAAAAGAAATGCGCTCATCTACACTAATTTGAGGATTAAAATAATGATAAATCTTCTTTAAATCCATGTCTTCTGCGATTTTCGGCAGAAAACAGAACTCCAACCCATAATTCCGGAATTCTTTTACGATACGCTCATAATACCTATCAATAATCCCATAATAGCGTTTCATTCCAATGCCCATCACATCAAAATAAATCACCACGTTTGATTTCGGTTGAAAAGGCAAACGATCTTTATAAAAACTGATATATTGCATATGTTGCTATAGAAATTATGTTTATTCTAACTTGCGAATTTATAATATTTCCAAGAATCTGCCAAACTTTTTCAATGAAAAAAGCAAAATAATGTAAAAATTGTGTTTTTGCAGCTTATTGTTTACCGCTAACGGTTTACGAGTCATTAAGTTTCCATATTTCTATTCTCTTGTTCTTCTCAAGCATTCCTCATGCCCTTCTCGGTAGTTCCTCTGTCCTAAAAACTATGAGATAGAATAGAGATAATATAGAAAAAACAGAGATCAATAAGAGATACCTATGAGATGCACATGAGATACCATAAAGTTGGTATAGAGATGAGATCGAGAAAAACATGAAAATACTATGAAAAATGAGCTTATTCGGCTCTTCTTTCTTATGGCTATTGTTTGTCCGATTGACAACTGCAGTTATCAATTTGCATATTTTACGTATAATTAGTAGAAGGGTTTGGAACAAAAACGGTGAATTGTGTGCGGTAAATAATGAATTATTACTAACTTTGCATGGTGATTGCGCACGTACCCGTGAGGGGCTACTTATCACAACGACTACGTCACAAACTAATTAAGAACTCTTATACAATTTTTATTTTTAAATTATGGCAAACAAAGAAAAACTCTTTTCGGAGTTTCAGGCCCCTACGCGTCAAGAATGGATCGACAAGATCATTGTTGACTTGAAGGGTGCGGACTTCGACAAGAAAATGGTTTGGAGAACCAACGAAGGGTTCAATGTCCAGCCATTCTATCGCAAGGAAGACCTCGAGGGTTTGAAGACCGTTGATTCACTTCCTGGAGAATTCCCATTTGTTCGTGGTAACAAGAAGGACAACAACCTGTGGTATGTTCGTCAGAACATCGAGGTGACTGACGTGAAGGAGGCTAACGCAAAGGCACTCGACATCCTGATGAAGGGTATCGACTCGCTGGGCTTCCACTTCCCTGGCGACATGGTCAGCAAGGAAACCGTTGAGGGATTGCTGAAAGACATTGAGCCGGAATATGTGGAGCTGAACTTCCGCACCTGCCAGAGCAAGTGTGTTGAGCTTGCTAAGATTCTGGTTGACTACTTTACAGCAAAGGGTGTTGACCCAATGAAGTGTGTGGGTAGCATCAACTTCGACCCTATCGAGAAGATTGTGAAGGCTGGTAAGCCTGCTGCCGACAAGATAGCTCAAGGTAAGGAACTCATCGAGGTGCTCGCTGCGCTTCCAAAGTATCGCTGCATCTGCATCAACTCGGTTGACCTTTGCAATGCAGGAGCTTACATCTATCAGGAGTTGGGCTATGCACTGGCTTGGGGAAACGAATATTTGCAGCAGATGGTCGATGCAGGTGTTCCTGCTGACGTAGCTGCTAAGAAGATTAAGTTCAACATGGGCATCAGCGGCAACTACTTCATGGAGATTGCCAAGTTCCGTGCTGCTCGCTTGCTGTGGGCACAGATCGTGAGCCAGTATAAGCCTATGTGTCAGCATGCCGACAAGTGTCCGAACCACACTGAGGAAGGCGAATGTCGCTGTGCTTGTAAGATGAACGTATGTGCTACAACAACTACATATAACATGACAATGTTCGACAGCTATGTGAACCTGCTCCGCAGCCAGACAGAAGCTATGTCGGCAGCGCTTGCAAACGTAGATTCTATCGTAGTGACTCCGTTCGACAAACCATACGAGACTCCAAACGACTTCTCTGAGCGTATGGCTCGCAACCAGCAGCTCTTGCTGAAGGAAGAGGCTCATTTCGACAAGATTGTCGATGTAGCAGGAGGTTCATACTATATTGAACACCTCACTGTAGCTATCGCAGAACAGGCTTGGAAGTTGTTCCTCGATGTAGAGAACGACGGTGGATTCCTGGCTCAGGCTTTGGCAAGCAAGGTTCAGGACGCTATCAACGCAACCAACGTGGCTCGTCATGGTAACGCTGCAAAGCGTAAGGAGTTCATCCTCGGAACCAACCAATTCCCGAACTTCACAGAGAAGAGCGAAGGCAAGAAGCCAGCAGCTCCATGCTGTCACTGCTGCTCAGACGAGACTACAGAAATCCACAAGCTGGAAAGCAGCCGTTTGGCAAGCGAGTTCGAAACACTCCGTCTGGCAACAGAGGGCGCAAAGAAGCAGCCAATTGCTTTCATGCTCACTATTGGCAACCTGGCTATGCGTCAAGCTCGTGCTCAGTTCTCATGTAACTTCCTCGCAGCTGCAGGCTACAAGGTGATTGACAACCTTGGTTTCCCAACTGTAGAAGAAGGTGTTGAAGCCGCTATGAAGGCTGATGCCGACATCGTGGTTCTCTGCTCAAGCGATGATGAATATGCTGAATACGCTATCCCTGCATTCAAGGCACTCAACGGTCGCGCCATCTACATCGTAGCAGGTGCTCCTGCTTGTATGGAAGACCTCAAAGCAGCAGGCATCGAGAACTTTATCCACGTTCGCAGCAACCAGCTCGAGACTTTGAAAGAATTTAATAAAATGTTGAATATCTAAACAAGTATGGAGTATGAGACAGACATTTAACAACATCGATATTTATGCTGGCATTCAAGCAAAGAATGGTCAGCAGTGGCAGAAAGACAATAACATCACTGCCAACTGGAGAACTCCTGAACAGATAGATATTCAGCCAGTTTATACCAAGGAAGACCTTGAAGGTATGGAACACCTCGACTGCGCAGCAGGTATCCCACCATTCCTCCGCGGTCCTTATTCAATGATGTACCCGTTCCGCCCATGGACCATCCGTCAGTATGCAGGTTTCTCAACAGCAGAAGAGAGTAATGCCTTCTACCGTCGTAACCTCGCATCTGGTCAGAAAGGTCTTTCTGTGGCATTCGACCTTCCAACCCACCGTGGCTACGACCCAGACAACGAGCGCGTAGTAGGTGATGTAGGTAAGGCAGGTGTGTCAATCTGTAACCTTGAGAACATGAAACGACTCTTCGAAGGTATTCCACTCGCAAAGATGTCAGTTTCAATGACCATGAACGGAGCCGTACTTCCAATCCTCGCATTCTACATCAATGCAGGACTTGAGCAGGGCGCTAAGCTCGAAGAGATGGCAGGTACCATCCAGAACGATATCTTGAAGGAATTCATGGTGCGTAACACCTATATTTACCCACCAGCATTCTCAATGAAGATCATCGCCGACATCTTCGAATACACATCACAGAAGATGCCTAAGTTCAACTCAATCTCTATCGCATGTTATCACATGCAGGAAGCAGGCGCAACTGCCTTCATCGAGTTGGCATACACACTTGCCGATGGTATGGACTACCTCCGTGCAGGTGTGAACGCAGGTATCGACATCGATGCCTTCGCACCACGTCTCTCGTTCTTCTGGGCAATCGGTATGAACCACTTCATGGAAATCGCCAAGATGAGAGCTGGTCGTCTGTTGTGGGCAAAGATCGTAAAGAGCTTCGGAGCCAAGAATCCAAAGTCAATGGCTCTGCGTACACACTCACAGACTTCAGGATGGTCGCTCACAGAGCAAGACCCATTCAACAACGTAGGTCGTACTTGTATCGAGGCTATGGCAGCCGTATTGGGTCACACCCAGTCGCTCCACACGAACGCACTCGATGAAGCAATTGCTCTTCCAACCGACTTCTCTGCACGTATTGCACGTAACACCCAGATTTATATTCAGAACGAGACAATGGTCTGCAAGCAGATCGACCCTTGGGCAGGTAGCTACTATGTAGAGACTCTTACCAACGAACTCGTGGAGAAAGCATGGGCACACATTCAGGAAATCGAGAAACTTGGCGGTATGGCTAAAGCTATCGAGACAGGTCTGCCAAAGATGCGTATCGAAGAGGCTGCAGCACGCACTCAGGCTCGTATCGACTCAGGTACTCAGACCATCGTAGGTATCAACAAATATCGTCTTGACCACGAAGATCCAATCGATATCCTAGAAATCGACAATACTGCCGTACGTAAGCAGCAGGAAGAATCGCTCGCAAAGGTACGCGCCAATCGCGACGAGGCTGCCTGCAAGGCTGCTTTGGCAGAAATCACCAAGTGTGTACAGGAATTCAAGGACGGCAAGAAGAGCGAGAACAACCTCCTCGACCTCGCTGTCAAGGCTGCAGGTCTGCGTTGTACACTCGGAGAAATCTCCGATGCATGCGAGGCAGTAGTCGGCCGTTATAAAGCAATCATCAGAACCATTAGCAACGTGTATAGTTCAGAAAGTAAGACAAGCGACATGTTCGCACAGGCATGCAAGATGACGGAAGAGTTCGCAAAGAAGAACGGACGCCGCCCACGTATCATGATTGCCAAGATGGGTCAGGACGGACACGACCGTGGTGCAAAAGTATGTGCTACAGGTTATGCCGACTGTGGATTCGACGTAGATATGGGACCTCTGTTCCAGACTCCTGCAGAATCAGCTCGTCAGGCAGTAGAGAACGACGTAGATGTACTCGGCGTAAGTTCTTTGGCTGCAGGTCATAAGACCCTCATCCCTCAAGTAATTGCAGAACTCAAGAAGCTGGGCCGCGAGGACATCCTCATCACTGCAGGAGGTGTAATTCCTGCACAGGATTACGACTTCCTCTACAAGGCCGGTGTAGCTGCCATCTTCGGACCTGGTACACCAGTCAGCAAGTCTGCTGTTGAAATGATGAAAATCCTCAATGAGGACTAACATGATACAAAGAGCGGCAATTTGCCGCTCTTTGTTTTTATGAAAACACAATTTCTTTCCTTTTCTTTGTGATTACTCATATTTTTTCACTACCTTTGCATGACCAAAGCGAATGAAAGATTATGGCAAGTAATTATAAACAAAAGCAGCCTGCTCAGAAAAAGCAAGCGACAACCACAAAGTCGAACAATCCTACACAAAGCAAAAAGGAGTCGGTCATCACCATCAATCGCGGATTATGGTTGCCGATTCTCTATGGTGTGCTGTTCTCCGCATTTGCATTCTATATGCTCGCTGTGAAGAACGCAGACTACCTCTATGCCATTCAAGAACGATCGCTGTTCCTATACGACAGTTCCTTTTTTGACATGACGATGGTAAAACCAGGAGCTTTAATGACCTATTTGGGCTGTTTCTTCACCCAGTTCTTCTACCATCCCTGGTTGGGAACAACGATGCTCATCGTCATTTGGCTCATCACCTACTTCCTCACCATCAAGGCATTCAACCTTAAAGGAATGTACAGTGTGTTGGCACTATTGCCAATAGGTGTCCTACTCTGCTCCGAAACTATTCTCGGTTATTGGATATATTATAATAAGGTGCATGGCTATTGGTTCGCACCAAGTCTGGGACTGATGATCAACATGTTGATGATATGGGTGTACCGCATGACGAGCGAGAAGAACCGATGGATTGATTATAGTTTTATTGTATTGTGGTGCATCATAGGCTACTGGGCAACAGGATGGTTGGGTTTACTCTCCACACTCATCATGGCACTCACGAATGTGACACGTACACCTAAGAGCCGCATCATTCCAATTCTAATTGCAATCGCATGTATTGTAGTCACACCTATCATTGCATTCCAATTCTATACCCAGATGCGATTCTGTGATGCATGGTTGGTAGGATTCCCCATATTCGAGACAGAGACCGTTGACGCAACACGTCCGTGGTATCCATTCGTCACCCTCACCATCTGTCTGTTGGTGTTAGGTGCGATGAGTTTCGCTCGTAGCCCCAAAACAGTTTTGCTGAAATCCAAGCAAGCATTGCTGCTGATAGCATTACAAATCATCTGTGTGGCTGGTATCGTGCTCTGTGAATTTGGAGCTGACTTCGATGATTACAACTACCACGCAGAATTCCGCATCTATCGTGCTATCGATGAGAACAGATGGCAAGATGCCCTCGAAGAAGTTGGAGCTGTACCCAGTGACCCAACGCGTGAAATCTTGATGCTGAGAGATATTGCACTCAACCGAACGGGTAAAATCGGGGACTACATGTTCAAGTACAACAACATGAGCAAAGCTCCATACGTTTATGACTCGTTAGACGTCCACATGGCTCAGACGAATTCTCCGTTGGTTTACTTGAATTATGCACGTCTGAACTTTGCGACCCGCTGGTGTATTGAAAACTCTGTAGAACATGGGTTCAGCTACGATAGCTATAAGATATTGACTCGCTGTGCTCTGGTAGCTGGCGAATACGATCTTGCACGAAAGTATATCAACATTCTCAAGAAGACACTCTATTACAAGGATTGGGCAGAGAAATACGAACCCATGATTGGCAACCCGAAACTCATTGAGGAGTCGCCCGAGTTGTCGTTCATTGCTGAGTATTACAGACACTTCCACAACATGCTCGACTCTGATGAAGGTTTGGTTGAGATGTATCTGCTGAACTATTTCAGCAACACGATGAACAAAGACAGCAAACAACTGCAGGAAACCACGCTCTACTTTGCCCTACAAAGCAAAGATATTGATAAGTTCTGGCCCCGTTTCTTCCTCTATGCTCATCTTCACCCTGGTGAACCTATGCCTATCCACTATCAGGAGGCTGCATATCTCTACGGTCACTTGGAGCAGAAAGTCGACATCAGTCAACTCCCATTTGACAAAGAACGTATCGTCAACCGTTATGCTGCATTCCAGCAAACCTCAAATAAACTTGTCCAACAGGGAAAGAGCCCAGAAGAAGTCGGTTCGTACATGAAAGCCAATTATGGTGACACATTCTGGTGGTTCTATTTCTTCTGCAGAGGCTTGAGTTCATACTAATTGTGTTTATAGAATTATGACAAGAATTCACGGCATCATCTCTATATTGTTCTGCCTCATATTGCTCTCATGTGGCAGACCTACTATTCCCGATTCTTTTCAGAAAGAGTCGAGAAAGCCTAAAGTGATGCCCGACTACACAGATGTGACCATACCTGCTAACATCTGTCCGCTGAATTTCCGCGTTTACGAGGTTGGTAAAGAAGTAGCTGTGCGCATCAGTGCAGGAAACCTGCAATACACCTACGGGAACGGAATGAAAGTGTTGATAGACGAAGAGGAATGGCAAGGGTTGCTTCAGGCAGCTAAAGGCGACAAGATGATAATTGAAGTATTTGTCAACGAAAACGGTAATTGGAAAGCATTTGAACCCTTCTATTACTATGTGGCAGAAGATACGATTGATGAATATATATCGTATCGCTTGATACAGCCACTTTATGTAGCCTATGGGAATATGTCAATTGCCCAACGTCATCTGACTAACTACGATGAGTCTTTGATTTATGACAACACCCTCATCAACACTCCCGAGCAAGGGCAATGCATCAACTGCCATTCGTACCAGAACTATCGTACCGACAACATGATGTTCCACATGCGTGAAGGATTCCCTGGCACGATGATTGTGGATAAGGGACAAGTTAAAAAGGTTGATTTAAAAACTGAGCAAACCATCTCAGCTGGCGTTTATCCTGCTTGGCATCCAACACAAGACCTGATTGCTTTCTCTACAAACCTTACAGGTCAGAGCTTCCACACAAAAGACATCGCAAAGGTGGAAGTGCAAGACAAAGAAAGTGACCTCATCCTCTATGATGTAAAAAGCAATGAGATATTCACGATAGCGAACGATTCCAACGAGTTGGAAACTTTCCCCACTTGGTCGGCAGACGGACAAACATTATACTATTGTTCTGCTCATTTCGACTATGAGAACGATCTTACGAAAGACGGAGAAATTATCGAACGCTATAAGGACTTACATTATAATATATACGCAAGAGACTTCAATCTACAGACTCATGAGTTTGGCGATAAGCGTCTTGTTTACGATGCTGCAGCAGAAAACAAAAGTGCCACTCTTCCGAGGGTATCTCCCGACGGGAAGTATCTCGCATTTGCACTTGGCAGCTTCGGATGCTTCCATGTATGGCATGCAGATGCTGACATCTATCTGCTTGATTTGCAGACCTTAGAGCTTATCAATCCCGAAGGACTCAACAGCGACCATTCTGACAGTTATCCTTCGTTCTCGAGCAACGGAAGATGGATCATGACTGCCTCACGCAGAGACGATAATAACTACACACGTCCTTACATCGCTTATTTCGACAAGTCTGGCAAGTGTCACAAAGCCTTCGAGCTACCTCAACGCGACCCCGAATTCTATACCCTGTTCACTCGCTCGTTCAATCGTCCGGAATTCATGATAGAACCCGTCAAGACGACACCTGAACAATTTGCAGTAGAAGCAATGAAAGATGCCGTAAAAGCAAAGTTTAAAAAATAGAATATGAAGAAAGCTATCTATACCCTCTTGTTCCCATTAGCAGCTTATCTACTGCTAATTATACAAGCAGATTACCTCCACGCTGTGGCGGAGAACGATCTGTTTGTCAGTGGGCAGGCTTTCTTTGCCGAAACCATTCAAACGACTGGCGGCATCTGGACGTGGTTAGGCTGTTTCTTCACCCAGTACTTCCATTACCCCTGGTTGGGAGCACTCCTGATTGTGCTGATATGGACCGTAACCTACTTCCTTTTAGTTGACGCTTTCAGGCTCAAAGGCCATCTGCGGCTGTTTGCTTGGATTCCGGTCTTTACACTTTTGGTTTCGATTGTCGATATCGGCTACTGGTTGTATTACATGAAGATGCCTGGCTATTGGTTCTCGCAGAGTCTCAGTTTCTTTGCTGCCACCTTGTTGACTTGGCTGATAGCCCGACTCGTAAGACTCAAGGTGAAAATCAACTTCTCGTGGATCATTTTCATCATTGCCTATTTCGCAATGTGTCAGCGATTCCCTGATTTCACACATCGCAACTACAGCAATCACCTCTTGCAACTGCCATTCGTCATTGCTCCTCTCTCAGTCGTACTGCTTCCTGTGTGGAAATACATCTTTTCGCATATCAAGGCAGACAAACTGATAACATCGTCTGCATGGCGCGATGGAATTATCAATCTTGCATTCCTCCTCATCATCTCATCAGCTGCTTATCTTTGTTCGTTCCGTGATGCGAATTTCCATTCAGAAATCCGTATGCAGGCAGCCATCGAGAATTGTGATTGGGAAGAAGTTCTCACCGAAGCAAAAGCAGCGAAAAGCCCTACAAACCTGATGGTAGTTTTCAAGAATATCGCCTTGATAAATACCGACCGCTTGCCAGAGATGCTTAAGACGAACAACAGCGGTTGTCTGCCTGAGAACGGTGACTCACTCGTTGTACGAATTGCCCAGATTGCCGGTCCTCTCGTCTATTACCATTTCGGACAAATCAACTACGCCTATCGCTGGGCGATGGAGAATAACGTTCTCTACAGGCCACAGGTACGCAACATAAAGATGTTGGTACGATGTGCCATCATGAATCAGGAATTCGATTTGGCAGCAAAATACCTGACCATTCTCAGCCATACATCCTTCAATACTTCATGGATTCGCGAGCACGAGCCTATGTTGCGCTTTGCTGACGAACTACATAAAAGTGAGGAGTATCGTTGTATTGCTCCGCTGATGAACGAAGACTTCAACGCATTAGACTCCGACAACGGTTTACCCGAGCAATGGATTCTCAGCCATTATGCCGATTTGGTTCACACACAAAATCCGAAGCAAGACCATCTGGCCATCTGTGCTGCTCTATGGATAAAGGACGAATACGCTTTCTGCTATCAGTTCTACAACTACCAGAAGAACAATCCAGGTAAAGCAGTACCTGAATTATACCAACAGGCTGCTATCATGTTAGGAACACGCGAAGACTCACCCATCAACGTGCAGGACTTCCCGTTTGACCAGCTCATCATGGCACGATACGAACGTTTCAACAACGACTACGCAGCACTCAACCAATCGGGTGCAAGCCATCAGGATATTGGTGAGCGCATGCGTGATTTCTATGGCGACACTTATTGGTGGTATTATTATTTTAGTGAATTCAAAGCATATTAAACAGAACACATATAACTCATCATCTTATGAAAAAAATCCTATACATAGTAATCTGTGCAATGACAGTTGTTGCGTGTACACATCATCCCGATGTACCGCAGAACTACTCATCCGTCAATTCACAACCCGACATCTACCCCGACTACAAGGATGTAGTCATTCCGCCTAATATCGCACCTCTGAATTTCAGAGTAAGAGGAAACGTGTCCGATTGTGTGGCTCGATTCACCCTTCCCAACAATCAGACAATCACCTTCGGCTCCGACAACAAAGTGCTGATTGATGCCAATGACTGGAAAGAAATGCTTGCGACAGCAAAAGGAAGCAGCATCAAGGTCGAAGTGTTCACCAACGAAGATAATCAATGGAAAGCCTACCAGTCGTTCACCATTCAAGTAGCAAACGAGGAAATCGACCCCTACATCTCCTATCGTCTCATCTTCCCTTCATACGTAGCCTACGAAATGCTATGTATCAGCCAGCGAAACCTCACCAACTTCGACGAGAAGGACATCTTCAACAACATGATGGTATCTGGCGAGAAAGACGGACAATGCATCAACTGCCATTCGTACCAGAACTACGGAACGAAAAACATGCAGTTCCACATGCGTCAAGGTCACGGAGGAACGATGCTGGTAGTGAATGACAAACCACAGAAGATTGACCTGAAGACCGACTCAACCATCAGTGCCGGAGTCTATCCTTCTTGGCACCCTACCCTGCCCCTCATCGCTTATTCTACCAACCATACCGGACAGAGTTTCCATACGAGGAGCAAAGCAAAGATAGAGGTGCAGGACTCCGAGAGCGACCTCATTCTATACGACATCGAGAAGAACGAAGTACGTTATATCAGCGGAAAAGCCGACGAATTGGAATGCTTCCCTTGCTGGACACCCGATGGGAAGTACCTCTATTACTGCTCTGCTCATTTCGACTACCGCAACGATTCTCTCCCCAAGAGCGGAGAGATGATCATGCGTTACGAAGAAGTAAGATATGACATCTATCGTAAGTCTTTCGATGCTAAGAAACTCTCATTCGGACCCACCGAACTTGTTTACAAAGCATCTGACGACAGCGTTAGTGCTACTTTCCCACGTATCAGTCCCGACGGACGTTACCTCCTCACAGGCATCGCACCCTATGGATGCTTCCATGTTTGGCATCCTACTGCCGACCTCTACTTAATGGATCTGAAGACCAACAAGTTACGAAAGTTGGAAAATGTGAACAGCCCTAACGCTGAGAGCTACCATTCTTGGTCGAGCAACGGTAGATGGATCGTCTTCATCAGCCGTCGTGACGACAACAATTTCTCTCGCCTCTATTTCGCCTACTTCGATAAAGAAGGAAAAGCCCACAAAGCCTTTGAGCTACCTCAACGCGACCCCGACTTCTACACATACTTCATGCGTAGCTATAATGTGCCCGAATTCATGAAGGAGCCCGTTACGGTGACACCGCAAGAACTCGCCAGCGAAGCATTCCGAGATGCGAAAAAGGCTACCTACGTCTCTGCCCCCAATGCCGACGGACGCTCTGGAGCATCCATTAAAGTCACAGAGGCAGAACATGTTGTCAATTAAGTCAAACAATCGAATCAACAAATACATCAATCATACAAAACGAACTAACTTATGAAAAGAGAATCTATCTTGACGGCTGCATTCACCATTGCCGTCAGCGTCATCGCACAAGGTACATTAACTGATTACCAACGCGCCTACAGCATAGGCGGCAGATATGCAGGTAAGACCTCCAATTCAGTCCTACAATCCCAGTTCGTCATCAACGACGAAGTGGGTAAACAGATGTGGTATTCTGTTTCAGGCTCAAACGGAGCACTCGACATACAATACCACCTCATTGACCTGAAGACCAACAAGTCAACCCCGATGTTCAACAACGACAAAGTGCGTCAGCAGATGAGTGAGCAACTGGGCAGACCCGTACAGAGAATAATCGACTCAAGCCCTACGCTCTATAAGAACGAAGACGGACATCTTGGTGTAAAGTTCATCAGCAACGCCTACAACTGGACCTACGACACTCAGACACAGACACTCGTCAAGGGCGACTCCCTTCGTATGGAGCGTGGCGAACGAGGCAACTGGGGACGTGGTGGTCAAGGTGGACAGCAACGCAGATGGTCCGAAGTTGACGACCAGCGCGGACGAGTTGCACGATTCGGAGATGGCAAGTTGCAGATATACGGAAAGGACAACAACCTCTACCTCCGCAACACAGAAACCAACGAAGAGACAGCCCTCACCAACGACGGAAACGAGCAGTTCTACTACTCTTCATGGGGCAGTTTCTCTACTGACGGGAAATATTATGCAACGGTGAAAATCAAGCCAGCTCCCAAGCGCTATGTGACGTATGTCAACTCATCGCCCACCGATCAGGTGCAACCCAAGTACTACAACATCGAATATGCAAAGCCTGGCGACTCGCTCGACTATAGCGTGCCGGTAGTCATCAACCTTGAAACACGCGAAATGAAGGTGGCCGATGATGCACTTTTCCACAGCCAATACGAACTGTCAACCCCACGCTGGGACCGCGATGCGCATACCCTCACCTTCTCGTTCAACGAACGTGGACACAAGACCTACCGCATCCTTGAACTGAACGCAGAGACAGGAGTCGTACGTCCTATCATCGAAGAGAAAGAAGAGAAATACATCGCTTGGACACGTCTCAGCCGTCGTGATGTCAATGATGGCAAGCAAATCATCTGGTTCAGCGAACGCGACCGTTATGGACACCTCTATCTCTACGACCGCGCTACAGGAAAGGTAATCAACCAAATCACCAAAGGTAAGTTCTATGTACGTCGCATCATCGATATCGACGAGAAGAACCGCGTCATCTACTTCACCGCCAACGGTGAGGGTTTGCCCAAGACCAATCCAAACGAAGACCCCTACAACATCCACTACTGTAAGGTCAATTTCAACGGGAAAGGATTCGTGGACCTCACCCCCGACGAGGGCAACCACAGCGTCACCTTCAGCGAAGACAAATCTTACCTCATCGACACCTACTCCACTGTCGAGAATCCACCTGTGACCGTGCTGCGAGAGGGTAAGACAGGCAAAGTCATGCAAACCCTGTCAGCAATGGACATCAGCAAACTGAAAGCAACCGACTGGCGTGCACCAGAGGTATTCGTGGCTAAGGGACGCGACGGAAAGACCGACATCTGGGGCATCATTCAGCGACCATCGAACTTCGACCCATCGAAGAAATACCCCATCATCGAATACATCTACTCAGGGCCAGGCGACCAATACGTGCCAAAGACCTTCCAAGTCACCAATAGCCTCACTGCTTTGGCAGAACTCGGTTTCATCGTCGTTCAGATGGACGGAATGTCAACCTCATGGCGCAGCAAGGACTTCGAAGAAGTATGCTACAAGAACCTCAAAGATGCTGGATTCCCCGACCGCATCCTTTGGATAAAAGCCGCTGCAGCGAAATACCCCTATATGGACCTCGAACGTGTAGGCATCTACGGATGCTCAGCAGGCGGTCAGGAATCGCTCGCAGCCCTACTCTTCCACGGCGACTTCTACAAGGCAGCCTACTCTGCTTGCGGATGCCACGATAACCGCATGGACAAAATCTGGTGGAACGAACAATGGATGGGCTATCCGCTCGACGAATCCTACATCGCCAGCAGCAACACCGAACATATCGCCAACCTCAAAGGCAAACTGATGCTGCTCGTAGGTGAACTGGACGATAACGTTGACCCATCATCTACATTCCAGGTTGTCAACCAACTCATCAAGCACAACAAAGATTTCGAGTTCATCTACCTGCCAGGCGAACGCCACACGATGGGTGGTACCTACGGCACGCACAAGATGTACGACTTCTTCGTGAAGAACTTCCTCGGTGTCGAACCACCAGCATGGAGCGAATTAGAGCGTAGATAATGAATAGGGTTGCACGCCAAAGTGCAACCCTTTCTTTTTACTTCCTACTATTTTTACGCTAAAATTTGTGGAATAGAAATAAATCGATAGTCAACTTCAATTTTTCAATTTTATTTTCCTTAACCCTTAACCATGAACCCCGTTGGGGCTAATCGCGAAGAAATAAGACAGAAGAAGGACCTGCAATGCTGCAAGCCCTTCTCTACTCATTTTTATTATTTATGGTACTTAGTCAAACGGTCCAGGGTACAAAGGGGTGGGATCGCTTGTACACAGAATCTGTGTCATCTTGATGTCATACACCTGCATCTCTGGTTTCTTATATTCTTTCTTCTTCATTGTCGTGTCCTCCTTACTTTATAATAATCTTCTTACCATTATTGATATACACACCCTTCTGAGCAGGTTTTCCATTGAGACGGCTACCGTCAATGCTATACCATGCATCGCTGTCGAAGCGAACTTCGCCTGTGTTGGTGTCGATGGTTCCAATGGCAGTTACGATGCCTTCAGCATTCACGAGACGTACCGACAGTCTTGAAGGCAACACCTCTTCAGTTGCAGCACGTCTATTTGGAGCACTACTACCTGGTGTGAACTGCAGGAAGGCACGGAACGGAGCGATGCTTGCACCTGATGCAGCCTTTACGAAGTTGCCAGGGTTGACGGTATAACCATCTCCATCGTATTTCTTTGCTGCAAAACCATATACCGAACCAATCTCGCCTGTGTTTTGTGTGTCATTCCAAAGGCGTGACTCGTAGGTTCCGATAAGGTTCCACTTGCCACCATCTACTTTCGGATCATTCACTTCAACGTTCGAAGGATCGAACGACGATGCGGTGCCATTGAATGTTACCTCACCTGTAGCTGCAGGCATAAACATATATGGCGTGTTGGCTGTAAGCGAAGCGGCTGTGGATGTCATTGTTACCGTCCAAGGACTTGTCGTCTTGTCGATAGCCGTAAAGGTGTAGTACGTACCCTCACCTGTACCTGGTGTATGAGCAAATGGCAAACAGACAGTTGAAGCTACATTCGCGGTGAATGAGCGCTTGTAAGTGAACGTAGCATTTTGAGCAGAACTCATCTTGCTGATTATGTCGCTGTTGTCATTACCATCTTCGAGCGGTGTACTAACCTCGACACAATCCACTTGGTAGAACGGATTAGCACCCAAGGTAGTAACACTTGTCGGGATGGTGATGGTAGCACCAGTACAAAAAGCAAAGGCATTATCGCCAATCGTCGTCAGCGTTGATGGCAGGTTGACGGTTTTGACGTTGCCATAAACGTTCATCTCCGTCGCGCGGTTGAAGGCATTGTTTGCCACAGTGCTGACGCCCTCACCAATAGTGATGGTTTCAATGTAGTTGGCACTAGAGAACCAAGGATAATCACCCACATTAGCCTCTTTCATGGCAACAGGAGTCTGCACATTCTCTGTCGGGCTGATGGTAAGCGTACCGTCGTGGAATGCCCAAGTCAACTCATTATTATCGCCCCAAGTGCCGCCTGCATCAGGAGCAATAATCTTGAACGTTTTCCATTTGCTGCCGTCATAATTACCTTGGCCAACAATCTCCACCTTACACTCATCACCGATTGCAGACTTCTCTGGGATAGGATCACCATTAGCCATTTTCACGCTGCCGAATGTGTAATCCGTACCCAGTGTCAGGGTATTGTCGCCGTCCTTGACGACAACGCCCATTCCTGCGATGAACTCTTGGGCATAGTCCTCACTATAGTTATTATTTACATATTCAAACTTGTAGCTGATATTATCGAAAGGATTATCCGGACCTTTCAGCGTCTGATTAGGCACGGTAATATCGGCTTCAGGGAAGGTTGCGATGTTCTTGAGTTGCATCGTAGTAAACGTAGCAATAGGCGACCATAAGGACGTATTACCAGCATTCACGCTCTGCACCTGACAACCGTATGTGGTGTTAGCGTCAAGTCCTGTAAGGGTAGTGCTCTTGTCTGTGATGTCGTTGACGGTCTGCCAGTCAGCGGAGGTAATTTGGATATCGTCCAATCCAACTCCAAAGCCAGAGCCGTCTGTCATCTTAAAGCCCAACTGGTAATTTGCGGCAAGGCCTGTCAGCGTAACCTCTTGGTTCGTCCAGGATCCATGTGCATCCGTGGTGCTCCACAGTTCGTTCCATGCACCTTCAGTGCCCACACGGTAATATACACCGAAGCCATCTTTGTCACTACCCCAAGCTCTGTTGATATACCAGAAAGAGAGCGTCAGGCTTGTCTCCCCACTTAAATCCATGCTTGGGGTGATAAGGTATGTCACGTTTGAGCTGATAGTATGCTTAATCAATGCATTTTTTTCACCACTATGGCTGCCAGTGGATGTAGAAAAGTCGCCTGTTCCTACTGACCAAGTACCAGGACCATCTGTTGTCCATCCTGCGGTCATGCTACCGCCTTCAAAGCCTTCAGTGAGGAACTGTTTTCTATATCTGACGTTATAACTATCGCCGTTACCGTTCCAACTGACGGTTGCGGTGTGGGTAGTCACGGCGCTCACGGCCAAGTCCGTAATCATATCAGGATATTTACTGATGCTCACATTATCAATGGCTGCAGGTGGATTAGTACCTGCACTGTAGTCGTTGCGCCAGGCAAAGACCAAATAGTAGTTGCCAGCGGCGACATCGATGGTTGCAACTTTGCTTTGCCATGCCGAAACCCCGTTCAGTTTACTGCCACCGTCCAAGGCTATCCAGCCCGTGGGGAGTGCCGAAACGCTAAAACCTGTAGGAACGGTCGCACCTGCAGTGAGCGACTCTGTTGCTGGTATCAGGGCTACTCTCATATAGTCACTATTGCTCTCACCGTTGGCCTTCCAGTCATAGGAGAAATCGAAAGTTCCTTCGGTGAAGGTAAGTAACTTGGCGGCATATACCATCGTATTACTATGAGAATAGGCATTGGTTGTACCGCCGTCGTTGGAGATGTAGAGGGCGTGCGTACCGCCGTTGTTGGCAGCGGTGCCCCAAGCCCACTGGTTGGAAAGTTCACCATTGAAGAGTTCCCATCCACAGGTGGTACCTTCAAAGTCATCGCTCCAGCCATCGCCGACGGCAGTGGCTATAGCCGCGGTCTTGAAATGCAACGTTGAGCTCCATTTACCGCTACCGGCATTC
>JAEEGL012487785.1_pt1 | contig 50085 bp, 47 predicted proteins | sample 9134231 | NCBI WGS metagenome assembly JAEEGL01 (sample SAMN16246548, study PRJNA631951) | gut metagenome | biome: gut microbiome; feature: rumen; material: fiber-attached | host: Bos | place: Iran: Karaj | collected 2018-10 | reverse complement strand
GAAGCTGCTGGTAATTTTGTTATCGCGGATTTCGTCGGCAACGAGATCGAAAACGTTCATAACCGACGGGAAATTACCCGAACTGTCGCGCTTCACGGGTGTAATTAATTTAGCCTTAATTGTGGAATTGAACAGCGGGATGACTATCATACCCTTTGTACCGGTGATTGTAGCGTTCTCTCTGCCGGTATAGTTGGAAACGGAAAGATGAACCGTGCACTCAACGCCGTCCTTATACGTGGTGACAATCGTTTCCTCGGTATCGACGCCTTCCTCATTCACTTTGCCCTCACATTTGATTGTCTCGGGCTCGCCGAGTATGTTGTAGCAGCAGGAAAGCGGAACCGTACCGACCTCAAAGAGCGTACCGCCGCCAAGCTCCTTGCTCATGCAAAGCGGAGCCTGATAGAATCTCGAGTTCCTGAATGTAAAACGAAGGTCGACTTTCTTGACATCACCGATATCGCCGTTATCAATCCACTCGACAACCTTCTTGGCAACGCTGTTGAAAAGCACCCAGATGGCCTCGGTGAGATACACGCCGTTCTGCTCGGCAAGCTCAAATAACTCGCAAGCCTGCTCATAGGACGTTGCAACGGGCTTTTCGCACAGCACGGGCTTTTTAAGCTCAATGCACTTTTTGGCAATCTCGTAATGAGTGTTGTTCGGCGTGGAAATATAAACCGCATCAACGCCGTCTGCGTTTACGGCTTCCTCAATAGTATCGTAAACCTTGCCGCCGTACCAGACCGACAGACTCTTGGCGTCGGATTTATCGTCGGCATACAGAGAAACAATCTTATGAGAACGGCCGCGTATAAGCGCCATCTCGCCCGCAACTGTTCTCGCAAGAGGTCCTGAACCTATAAAACACCAGTTAAAAGTATCAGCCACTTATATCACCCTTTTCTCTGAAAACAACAAAATGTTAAAAATCAATAGCCGAAGCTGCCGTCGAGAGAATCGTCATTCTCAATCCATCTCTTGACGTTGACTATTCTGTACTCGTCCTTATCGTCTCTGATTATAACGTGCTCTATACCCGAGTTTATGACAAGACGCTTGCACATAGAACAGCAATTTGCGTCCTCGACATAGCTGCCGTCGGGATTAAGGCCTACAAGGTACATGGTACCGCCCATCATATCGTTACGCGAAGCGGCGATAATCGCGTTGGCCTCAGCGTGAACACTTCTGCAAAGCTCATATCTCTCGCCCCTCGGAATATTCATCTCGTCACGGATGCATCTGCCGAGGTCGCAGCAATTTTTTCTGCCTCTCGGAGCACCCGAATAACCGGTTGAAATAACCTGATCGTTATTCACCACTACCGCACCATAATATCTGCGAAGGCAGGTGCTTCTGTGCGCAACCGCCTCGGCAAGGTCAAGGTAGTAGTTTATTTTATCTCGTCTGTCCATTTCCAACACCCCACAATAATAGTTATAGTATATTTTATCATATAAAATGTATTCCTTCAACTAAATATGCCGAAAATAATCAACAAAATAATTGCACTTCTTTTGTGTATATGGTATTATACCTAAGGTGATTTTATGAGACTTCGCAAATTGAGAAATTTTGAAAAGCGGCACGACAGAGTTGAAGCGATGCGCATCCCCTGCCGTATTCCCGACTTTAATTTAAGCGATACCGACAGTTATTACGAGCCGATTGATTTCAAGGCCGTTTTCGGTAACGGTAATCCGCTTGTTCTTGAAATAGGCTGCGGCAAAGGTCAGTTCGCGGTTGAATATGCAAAGTGCAATCCCGACAAGAACATAGTCGGTGTAGAATGCGCGCCCGGTGTGCTAGTAAAGGCGTGCGAAAAGGCGCTAAACGAAGGCGTTGAGAATGTTCGCTTTCTTGAATTAAAGGCGGAATATCTGCCGATTTTCATTGAGAAAAACAGCGTGTGTGAGATTTACCTCAATTTCAGCACACCTTTCCCGAAAGCACGGCACGAAAAGCACAGACTGACAAGCAAAGAATTCCTTACAATTTATAAAAAGCTGATGACACCCGACGCGTTTATAGCGCAAAAAACGGACAACGAAGCGTTCTTTGACTTTTCGGTTGAGTCGTTTGTACAAAACGGTTTCGAACTCTCAGAAGTTACAAGGGATTTACACAACAGCGGCTTTGAAGGTAATATCGAAACCGAATACGAGGAACGTTTTGTCTCAATGGGTTTACCGATTTACAGATTGGTTGCAAGACTGAAAAACTAAAGCAAAAGCGAGTGAACAAGTCACTCGCTTTTAATTATTTCAGAATCTTTTTGAGGAACTGTCCCGTGTAAGATTTGGCGCATTTTGCGACCTCCTCGGGAGTGCCGCAGACTACGATTTTACCGCCCTTGTCCCCTCCCTCGGGTCCGAGGTCAACGATATAGTCGGCAACCTTGATTACGTCAAGATTGTGTTCGATAACCACAACCGTATTGCCTTTATCGACAAGGCGCTGCAACACACCTATAAGCTTGTGCACGTCGGCGGTATGAAGTCCCGTGGTAGGCTCGTCGAGTATATAAATAGTCTTGCCCGTAGCTACCTTTGAAAGCTCGGTCGAGAGCTTAACCCTCTGCGCTTCGCCGCCCGAAAGAGTTGTTGCGGGCTGACCGATTTTTATATATCCGAGACCGACGTCGTAAAGCGTCTGCAGCTTGCGGTAAATCTTTTTCTGATTTTTGAAGAATTCAAGTCCTTCCTCAACCGTCATTTCAAGGACATCGTAAATTGACTTGCCCTTGTACTTAACTTCCAGCGTTTCGCGGTTGTATCTCGCGCCCTTGCAGACCTCGCAGGGCACGTAAATATCGGGCAGGAAGTGCATTTCAATCTTGTTTATTCCGTCGCCCTGACACGCCTCACAGCGGCCGCCCTTGACGTTGAACGAGAAGCGCGATGCCGTATAGCCGCGCATTTTCGCCTCGGAAGTCGAAGCGTAAAGCTCGCGTATATCGTTGAACACGCCCGTATAGGTTGCAGGATTTGAACGCGGCGTTCTGCCTATCGGCGACTGATCAATGTCAATTACCTTGTCAAGATTATCAATGCCGTCAATACACTCATGCTTGCCTACGGCTTTTTTGGCTCCGTTAAGCTCATTGGCAAGCTTTTTATACAGAATTTCATTTACGAGTGAGGATTTTCCCGAGCCCGAAACGCCGGTAACGCAGATAAACTGACCGAGCGGAAATTCAACGTCGATTTTTTTAAGGTTATTCTCGGCAGCTCCTTTGACAACAAGTGATTTTCCGTTTGATTTTCTTCTTTGCTCGGGGATTTCGATTTTACGTTTTCCCGAAAGATACTGACCGGTAAGGGAATCCTTGCATTTTATGAGGCCGTCAACCTTACCGCTGTAGACCACTTCGCCGCCGTGAATACCTGCGCCGGGACCTATGTCAACGACATAATCGGCAGAACGTATGGTATCCTCGTCATGCTCAACTACTATCAGCGTATTTCCAATATCGCGGAGGTTTTTCAGCGTATCGATAAGCTTGTTGTTATCGCGCTGATGAAGGCCTATGCTCGGCTCGTCAAGTATATACAGTACGCCCATAAGCGACGAGCCTATCTGAGTTGCAAGTCTGATACGCTGACTTTCACCGCCCGAAAGTGTGCCCGCTGCACGGGAAAGAGTCAGGTAATCAAGTCCGACGCTTTCAAGGAATGAAAGCCTCTGCTTAATTTCCTTGAGTATTTGCTCGGCTATCATATTCTGACGCTTTGTAAGCTTCAGAGAGTCGATAAATTTAATCGCCTTGCTTATCGACATATCGGTAAATTCAATTATATTCAGCCCGCCCACTGTTACGGCAAGGGCTGATTTTTTAAGCCTCTGACCGTTACATTCGGGACAGTTACACTCGTCCATAACCTGAGTAATCTCATAGCGGGACCACTCGCTTGTCGTTTCATCATAACGGCGCTGAAGATTATTTACAACGCCCTCAAAATCGGTATTGTAAGTGCCGCTTCCGTAAGCGTTTGTTCGCGTCATTTTGATTTTCTTTCCGTCCGTGCCGTAAAGAATGACATTCAGCTGCTTTGCGGTTAAATCCTTAATCGGCGTATCGAGCGAAAATCCGTATTCATCGGCAAGCGCCTGATAGTACATCTGCGCTATCGTACCGCCGTCAGCATTGGACCAGCCCGAAGCGTTGATTGCGCCCTGTCTTATTGACAGGTTTTTGTTAGGTATAACAAGGTCGGGATTGATACGCATAAATACGCCAAGTCCCGTGCATTTGGGACAAGCACCGTACGGATTGTTGAACGAGAATGCGCGCGGGCTCATTTCCTCAATGGTTGTTCCGTGCTCGGGACAGACGAAATTCTGAGAAAAGAGCATCTCCTCGCCGCCGATAACGTCAACTATCAGCGTACCGCCAGACAGATTGCACGCCGTATCTACAGAATCCGCAAGTCGTGAACGGATATCACTGTTTATAACAAGACGGTCAACGATAATCTCAATATTGTGCTTGATGTTCTTGTCGAGTTTGATTTCCTCGGACAGGTCGTAAAGATTGCCGTCAACGCGCGCTCTGACGTAGCCGGATTTACGGGCGGCGTCGAATTCCTTGACGTGTTCGCCCTTACGTCCGCGTACTACGGGCGCGAGTATCTGTATTTTAGTGCCCTCATCGAGCTTCAGCACACTGTCAACTATTGAGTCAACGGTCTGCATTGAAATCTCCCTGCCGCATATCGGACAATGAGGAATACCGATACGTGCGTAAAGAAGTCGCAAATAGTCGTAAATCTCGGTAACCGTACCGACGGTTGAACGCGGGTTTTTAGACGTCGTTTTCTGGTCGATTGAAATAGCGGGAGATAAGCCCTCGATATAGTCAACATTCGGCTTTTCCATCTGACCCAAGAACTGACGGGCATAGGACGAAAGGGACTCTACGTATCTGCGCTGTCCCTCCGCATATATCGTATCGAAAGCAAGCGATGACTTGCCCGAGCCCGAAAGACCCGTGAAAACGACAAGCGAATCGCGGGGTATCTCTACGTCAATATTCTTCAGATTGTGTTCCTTTGCGCCTTTTACAATCAGCTTTTTGTTCTGCAAGGTTATTTACCTTCCTTTAATTTCTGTATCTTATCGCGCAGCATAGCCGCGTGTTCAAATTCAAGTATCTTTGCCGCAGCCTTCATTTCGGCAGTAAGCTCAACTATAAGCTTCTCACGCTCCGCGCGGCTCATACGCTTACCGTCGGCGTTGCGGTGAGTGCTTGAAATCTCAAGTATATCGCGTACGCCCTTGACTATGGTTTTCGGTACTATGCCGTGCTCCTCGTTATACTTTATCTGTATCTCACGTCTGCGGTAGGTTTCGCTAATCGCACGCTCCATTGACGGCGTAACCGTATCGGCGTACATAATAACCTCGCCGCCTGCATTTCTCGCAGCTCTGCCGACGGTCTGAATAAGCGAGGTTTCGCTTCGAAGGAAGCCCTCCTTGTCGGCGTCAAGTATCGCTATAAGCGATACCTCAGGAATATCAAGGCCTTCTCTGAGAAGGTTGATTCCCACAAGTACGTCAAACTCACCCAGACGAAGATCGCGGATTATCTCCATACGCTCAATGGTGTCAATGTCGTAGTGCATATATTTGACCTTGATGCCGTTAGACTGCAGAAACTCGGTCAGGTCCTCCGCCATTTTTTTGGTAAGAGTGGTTACAAGCACGCGCTCCTTACGCTCAATTCTTGTATTGATTTCGGAAATAAGGTCCTCAATCTGTCCGTCAGTTGGCTTAACGGTAATCTCGGGATCAAGCAATCCCGTAGGTCTGATAAGCTGTTCAACAACCTGCTCGCTCTTTTCGCGTTCAAAGTCGCCGGGCGTTGCGCTGACAAAGATTTTCTGCCCTATTCTCTCGTAGAACTCGTCAAATCTCAGCGGACGGTTGTCAAACGCCGAAGGAAGTCTGAAGCCGAAATCGACAAGCGCTTCCTTTCTGGAGCGATCGCCGCCGTACATACCGCGAACCTGCGGCAGAGTTACGTGCGACTCGTCAACGAACAGCAGAAAATCATCGGGGAAGAAGTTAAGAAGCGTAAACGGAGCACAACCCGGCTCACGTCCCGCCATAACGCGCGAATAGTTTTCAATGCCCTTACAGAAGCCCGTCTCGCGCAGCATTTCCATATCGTATTCTGTGCGCTGACGAATTCTCTGCGCCTCTATCAGTTTTCCCTGAGACTCAAAGAACTTAACGCGCTCTTCCATTTCGGCAAGTATCTCGGCAATAGCCCTTTCAAGTCTGTCAGGTGAAACGACATAGTGCGACGCGGGATAGATTGCGACGTGGGAAACAACGTTCTTAACCTGTCCCGTAAGCGCGTTTATCTCGGAAATACGGTCGATTTCGTCGCCGAAGAACTCAACTCTGATCGCGTTTTCATTTGAATAAACGGGGAATATTTCCACCGTATCTCCCCTGACGCGGAATTTGTTACGGATGAAATTGATATCGTTTCTCTCGTACTGAATTTCAACGAGCTTTCTGATAAGCTCGTCTCTCGGCTTCGTCATGCCCTGACGAAGCGAAATAATCATATTCTTATAGTCAATCGGATTACCGAGAGTGTATATGCAAGAAACACTCGAAACAACTATTACGTCACGTCTTTCGACCAGTGCAGATGTAGCGGAATGGCGAAGTTTATCAATCTCGTCGTTAATAGCCGAATCCTTTTCGATATAAGTATCGGTATTTGGAATATACGCCTCGGGCTGATAGTAATCGTAATATGAAACAAAATACTCCACCGCATTTTCGGGAAAGAACTCCTTGAACTCCGAGCAAAGCTGCGCGGCAAGCGTTTTGTTATGTGCAAGGACAAGCGTGGGACGGTTGAGGCGCGCGATAACGTTGGCCATAGTGAACGTTTTGCCCGAGCCGGTAACGCCGAGCAGAGTCTGTTCGTTATAGCCTTTGTTCACGCCTTCAACAAGCTTTTCAATTGCCTGCGGCTGGTCGCCGGTAGGTTTGAAATTCGATACAAGCTTGAATTTGTCCATCGTTTCTCCTTATTCGAAATAGTATTTGCACTTTTTGTGCTTTGTCATTGAGTAGTATTCCGTACCTGCAACGATAATGCTGTCACAAAGATGAATCGACACCGAGCGAAGCTTCACGCTCATAACCCTGACGGCTTCTATGTCGTTGGCGGAAGGCGCAGCGACACCTGAGGGATGGTTGTGCGCGATAATAACCTTGTTTGAGTTGCAGTTAACGGCTGTAGTGATAATCCTTTTGAGGTCTATATCAATGGAATCGAGGTCGCCCTTGCTGATGACAACAGTGTTCTTTACCGTGTTCCTGCTGTCGAGAAAAGCCGCCATAAGAACCTCTTTAGACTGGTTGATAAGCAGCGGCAGAAAATACCCGCCCGCATCATCGGAGTTGTCAAGAACGGTCTTTTCGGAATTATACTTGCTCGCAAGATACTTTGAATACATCTCGCCCACAAGTTTTATAAGCGACGCCGTATTTTCACCGACGCCTTTGACGTTGGTAAGAGCGTCTATCGGCGCGTCCAGAACGCCGTCGAGCGAACCGAACTCATCTATAAGATTATGAGCCAGCTCGTTCGTATCCTTCTGAGGTATGGCGTAAAACAGAAGCAGCTCAAGCGCTTCGTGGTCCGCAAAGTTCGCCAGTCCCTCGCCCATAAACCTCGACTTCATACGCTGTCTGTGTCCCGAATGAACCGAAGCTTTCTTTTCCCCTTTATTCACACAACCACATTCCTTAAAAAGTATTGCTGATATTATACTATATTTTCTTATAAAAGAAAAGAAAAAATGTGCTTTTAACAGTCAAAAAGCACATTTTATTTAAAAATCCTGTGAAAAGCCTTTCGCCATTTGATAAGATAAAGCTTGATAAGATTTGTAAGCGCGAAATCGTAAATGAGAAAAACAACGTTTCCGAGAGCAAGCAGTATGAAAGCTGCCTTAATGCCGTATTTTTCCATTTCGTCAAACGGAATGTTGAAAACGTAAACCGTGATAAGAAACGCGGCAATCATACTAATATTAAACACCGCGAATTTCATTACCCACGACAAAGCCACGGGAAGTTTTTCTTCGAGTATCGCCTTTAGTATCGGGTAATAGCCGAAGAACATTATATACATTACCGCCGCTTCCTTGTCGGCAATCAGTAATATTGACAGAAGACCGACGGCGGCAAAAACGCCGAAAGCCCATTTTTTGTCAATTTCAATCACTATCACCGTCAGCAGTATGCCCGCGGCTGCCGGAAGCGCGTATGTCATAGACGGAATAACGCTGGTCAGAAACATCAGCACAATAGAAAGTGCCGCCGATATTCCGCCGATGGAAGTTTTAGCCGATTTTTTCATTTTATATCAGCAGCAGGATATCAAATCTCCGCCCATACATTCACAGCAACAGTCCGCACACATAAGTCCCGTGCAGACGTCGCAGGCTCCGCATGAGCTCGAAGACGAGCCTGACTGCCTGTATCCCCCGTTGTAATTCTTATTTAAGCTGTTAAAGGCGTTTGAGTATTCGGTGTTTGTCGGGTCAAGCTGACACGCCTTGGAGTAGTTGTTGTATGCCTCGTCAAACCATCCGCGTCTGTGCTGAATCTGTCCCTTGAGATAGTACCACTCCGCATTTCGCATATCTTTCGGAATACCGTCGAGTATCATTTCGGCGTCGTCAATGCGTCCGCTGTTAATCTGAGCACGCACATCGCCGTACTGAGAATAACCGTTATTCTGATTATAAGCGTACTCTTTGCCGGACGGCTGACTCTGATAATAGTTTCCGCTTCTCGAGGACATAATCTCATCATAGGCCGCGTCAAGCTCAGCCATTTTCTGCTTAGCTATATCCGCAGCCGGACTGCCCTGATTGAGTTGTTCGTGATACTCCCTGGCAAGGCGGCGATAAGCCTCTTTAATCTCATCGTCACCGGCGCCTTCACCGATATTCAGTACCGAATAAGGATTACTCATTGTTGCCTTCCTTTGATTTATTTATCAGCGTGTTAAGCTGAGCGTCCGTTCCGTCAAAAACAATGTTTTTAAGAATGGACGAATAACAGTTAAGCTTCAGCGCATCAAGCGCCGCACCCGCCTCGGCTATGCTCATACGAATTGAACCGCATATACCGTCAAGCGTCTCTGAGTCAACTTCGTTATCAATTTCATACTTGTTGACAAACACGTTATAAGAGCCGTGCTTTATGTCGTCCTCAAGGTCGTCGAGCGCATCGGACAGATAAACGTATCTGCCTGTACAGTAACCAACACGGTAAGCGCTCTGCTTATCGGCTTCGTTTTCAAGACCGAAGGCGAATATTTCGCCGAGAGCCTTTGCCGACGGGTCGCACGCCATGTCAACCGAGCCGCAGTTTTCACGTTCAAGCTCTTCCTGCTTTTCAACCGACGCTTTGATAATATCATTAAAATATGAATATTTCTTTACGGCTTTTTTAAATTTCAGTTTTACATACGGTAATAGCAGTCTGCAGCCGAACTTCTTAAAAAAGCCTGAATCGGAGATATTGTCGAGGAGTTTATAGTAGAGCATTATCACCGACAGAGCGGCGGCTGTTGAGAAGATTTCATCCACGTCAATATAATTGCACTTTTTGAGAGGATTAAACCTGCATACTCCCCTGTGCGCGCAGTCGGGAACGTCCTGAAACAATGCCTTTCTGAAAAGCACATAAAAGGTTGCGTCGTAGGTTAACAGAGCCTTTGCAAACACTCCGTATTCCTTTCCGAGCGTTTTGCAAAGCGTGCAGTAAACCGCCTTATAGGTTTCGTATTCCTTGACCTTCAGCTCTTGCTTGTCGGGTTTAACGTAGCCAAACAAGTAATCACCTCGCAAGTATAGAAGAAAGGTTTTCCATTATTTTGCCCGCAACCTCGGGCTTATTCATAGTGTATATATGAATGTTGGTAACGCCGTTTGAAATAAGGTCTACAATCTGTTCGGTGGCGTATGCGATACCCGCCTGCTTGAGCGCTTCGGGGCTGTCGCTGAACTTATCAAGCATTACGCGCAGTCTTGACGGCATGGTTGCGCCCGAAAGCTCGCAGCTTCTGATAATCTGCTTTGAGTTGATAACGGGCATAATACCCGCAACGACGGGAACGTCAATTCCGACCTTAAGCGCTCTGTAAAGGAAACTGTAAAGTGCGTTGTTGTCAAAGAACATCTGGGTAACAAGGTACTGAGCGCCGCAGTCAACCTTGTGCTTGAGGTTCATCAAATCAATGTGCGCGTTCTTAGCTTCAACGTGGCACTCCGGATAGCATGCCGCGCCTATTGAAAAGCCGCCGAATGCAACTATTCTCTCAATAAGCTCGCTTGCATATTTGTAATACTCATAGTTGTCTGGGTCGAAACTGTCGGTAAGGTCGCCGCGAAGCGCAAGTATATTGTGAATTTTTCTGCGCTGAAGGTCGGTCAGAATACCGTCTATTTCGTTTTTGGTTGACGAAGCGCAGGTAAGATGCGCAACTGACGGAACACCGAGCTCGTCCTGGATGAACGAGACGATTGCAGGTGTGTTTTTGGACGTACCTCCGCCCGCGCCGTAGGTCACGCTGATATAATCCGGCGAAAATGCGGTAAGTTCCTTAACCGCTTGCTTGACCGGCTCAAAAGGCATATTGTTCTTCGGCGGAAAGACCTCGAACGAAGCCGTAACTTCTTTGCTTTTCATCATTTCGGTAATATACAAACAACCACCCCTTTTGTCATCAATTCTATCACAAGTTATATTTTATTACAACAAATCACACTTCAAATTATCTGCAAAAGACGTTAATTTACACTTTGTTAACATTTCTATATAATGTGTTTTTCAAAAAATCAGCCCATACATATTGACAAAATACGCAAAAAAGTAATAGAATTATATTGTTCAGAAGAACAATACAATTTTTGAAAGGATACTTCACTATGAAAACTTGTCCTATTTGTAATGCTCAGGTTCCGGATGATGCAACATTCTGCACCGTCTGCGGCGCTGCTCTTGCCGCCCCCGAGGCTGCTCCCGAGGCACCTGCTGCCCCTGAAGCTCCCGCTGCACCTGCCGCTCCTGTTTACTCGGCACCTGCAGGCGCATACGCACCCGTTCCCGTTGTTGATCCCTTCGATCACACGGCTGAATTTGACGCGCAGGATATCTCAGACAACAAGTGCTACGCAATGCTCGTTTATCTTATGAGCGTTGTAGGCATCATCATCGCCCTGCTTGCAAGCAAGGATTCACCCTACCTTAAGTTCCACATCCGTCAGGCAATCAAGTTTGAGGTCGTTACGATTCTTCTCGCAATCATCACCTCTGTTCTCTGCTGGACGATTATCGTTCCCGTTGCAGGCGGCGTTTGCCTTACAATAGTTATGGTTCTTAAGATAATCTGCTTCTTCCAGATTTGCAAGGGCGAAGCTAAAGAGCCGGCTATCATCCGCAACCTCAAGTTCCTCAAATAATATTTTGAAGACAGAAAAAGCTCTCTGACAAAAATCAGAGAGCTTCTTTTTTTACATACACATTATCATGCCCGTCGGCATTCTTATACCCTTTGAGCGTTCGGGCGAAAGCGAGTCAAGATTTATAAGGCACGCTTTTTTTATTGCCTTTTCGCCGAAGCGTTCGCGCAGTCTGTCCGATACCTCGTCAATTCTTTCAAGTCTCTCTACGTAGCTTCGTTTTGAAAACAGATCAAGCTGCTCCGGCATACACGAGGGAACGAGATTAATAGCCCTAAGCGTTACCGAGCGTATATTCCTTTCCCATTCATATTGGCTGACAAAAAGCTTATACGCAGTTTTTGCAATATAGGTTTCGCTCTGGGTAGCCAGCGGAAGACCGCACTGCCACTCCTTGAATTTAAGCTCACAATCGCGTATGCACAAAGACACCCCGCAGGCCGACAGCATATTTTTCCGCAGCTTGTGTCCTATGTCGTATGCAAGCTCCAGAAGCACGTGAAGCACGTCGTCGCTGTCAACAAGATCGCGGCGCGTAGTCATACCGTGACCTATACTCTTTATCGGACTTTGCCAGTTCATATTGCATACAGGAGAGCAGTCGTAACCGTTGGCATAACGCCAGATAAGCAGTCCGTGAGATTTGAGTATTTTGTACAGAAATCCGGGATCGGTATTTGCAAGCTGACCGATGGTCATAATGCCGTAGTGTTCAAGCTTTGCCGAAGTTGCCCTGCCCACGCCCATAATATCGCTCGCGGGAAGACACCAGATTTTGTCTCTGAAATTATCGCGGCTTATAAGCGTGACTGCGTCAGGCTTTTTCATATCCGAGCCGAGCTTCGCAAAAATCTTATTGAACGACACGCCGACGGAAACGGTAAGTCCCAGCTCCCGCTTTACGGTTTCCTTGATTTTATACGCTATTTCCCTGCCGTTTCCGAAAAGCTCCGTGCTCGCGGTAACGTCAAGCCAGCACTCGTCCATACCGAAGGGCTCAATCAGGTCGGTATAACGCTCGTATATTGAGCGCACAAGCCGTGAATACCTGATATAATTATCAAACCGCGGTTCCACGGAAATGAGCATGGGGCATTTACGAAACGCTTCCACAACCGTTTCGCCCGTCTGTATGCCATACGCCTTTGCCTCATAATTCTTGGCAAGCACTATGCCGTGACGCTCCTCAATACTGCCGCATACCGCTACGGGTTTGCCGCGAAGCGTCGGGTCGAGCATGCACTCAACCGAAGCGTAAAAATTATTCAGGTCGCTGTGAAGAATTATTCTGTCCATAAATTCACCTACCGAACAAATGTTCGGTAGGTGAATTATATAACTCCTTTTCTCCTTTTGTCAATAGTAAAAAATGCCAAAAAGAAAAGCTGCGTACCGTTAAAAGTACGCAGCTGCGGATATATCTTATTTATTTGCCTTCAGATATTTCAACATATCGTTGTTAACTTCGTCGGATACGGGTGAAAACGGATCGGTTATGCAGAAAACGTGCTGAAGCTTCTTGTCGGGAAGGTATTTAAGCTTACACTTAACTCCCGCGTCCTCAAGGTCCTCATAGGCCTTAAAGGTTGCATTTTTCGCAGGCATATCACCGCCGCAGGTAATGAGATATGTAGGCGGCATTTCTCCGAGACGCAGCGCCTTGTCAAGATTGACGTATTTTGCGTATTTTCTGGACTTGAAATCCTTGCCCAAAATCTGTCTGGTGTAAACACCCACCGTTCCGCTGATATCAAGATAGCAGACAGGACAGGTCAGGCAAACTCCTCTTATTTTAAGCGCGGGCGAAACGGTGTCGTAAGCTTCGCGAAGCTCGGCAGAATTATTCAGAAGCGTTGAAAACGCCGCTAAAAAGCCGCCCGCAGAGTCGCCCGTAACATAAAGCTCGTTAAGGTCGCCGAAATAATCCTTAGCATTCTTTTTTATCCACTGAAAAGCGAGCATGCAGTCCTGAAGCTGAGTGCCGACGTCCTTTTCGGGTACAAGGTGATAGTTAATGCTGAAAACACAGTGTCCCTTGGATGCGAGCATCATATTATAGTACTTGTTAATTCTCTTTGTGCCGTACATCCAGCCGCCGCCGTGAATATCAATTATAACCGGCAAAGGCTTGTCGGCATTTTCGGGATAGTAAACGTCAAGCTGATGCTGCCATTTTCCGTCGTCAACGTACTGCAAATCAGATACGACCTTAACGCCCTCGGGAGGCGTCTGGGAATCGATACGCTTCTGATCGTTGCCCTCGACAAAGGTTGACCAGAATTTGCCGAATAAAGGCATTAAATTAATCATAAATCCTCTCCCCCTTATTTAGCCGAAAACTTGTAAACGCTTGTTGAAATAAACGGTTTATCGGGTGTAAAGATGTTCTGAATGAACTCGGGATGATTTGCCGCGTCGGGGAAATACTGAGTTTCAAGGCAGAAGCCCGTTCTGTGATTAAGCGGAAGTCCCGCCTTGCCGATCTGAGTACCGTTCATAAAGTTTCCGATATAGAACTGAACACCGGGTAAATCCGTGAAGCACTCCATAACTCTGCCGCTCTTGTCACCTCTGACTTCGCCGTATTTACGCAGTGTGCCGTCGTAGCCGGCGATTTGGAAATTATGGTCATATCCCCTGCCGATTTTAAGTTGAACATCGTCGGCCTCAACATCTTTTCCTATTGTTTTCGGTGTGCGGAAATCAAACACGGTGCCCTCAACGCTTCTTATCTCACCCGTGGGAATTGCGCGTTCGTCAGTCGGCGTATAGGCGTCGCATAAAAGCTGAACCTCGTGGCCGAGTATGGTTCCGCTGTCAAAGCCGTTAAGATTGAAATAGGCGTGATTTGTGACATTGAGCGGACATTTCTCGGTAGGAACGCAGGTGTATTTGATTATAATCTCATTATCCTCGGTAAAGGTAAAGGCTACCTTGTTATCGACCTCGCCGGGAAATCCCTCTGCGCCGTCGGGGCTGTAATAACGGAACTGAACCGTATCAAGTCCCCTTACCATGTGATCCCAGACAGCGTTTTCATACTCATGATTGGAATGAAGAGTAATGTCGTTGTTGACGTTTTTAGTTATAGCATAGTGCTTGCCGTCAATCGTTATTCCGCACGAATCTATACGGTTGGCGACTCTGCCTACCGTTCTGCCCTGGGAATCGGTGCACAGCTCCTGTCCCTCCATTGTGTCAAAGCCGACGAGCACATCCGCGAATTTGCCGTCACTGTCGGGCACGACAATTTTATTGAGCGTTGCGCCGTAGTTCAGAAGCTCGATAAAAGCTCCCGAGCTGTTCTCAATGACAAAAGAATAGACTTCTTTTCCGTACTTTGTTGTGCCGTAAAGACTTTTTGTAATTTTCATATAAATACCGCCCCTTTCAATAAATCAAGTATATATTTTCAATTTCATATTGTCAATAATTGAGCGTCGGTTTTATTGACTTTTAATAAGATAAAATGTATTATATATAGAGTTAATTTATGAAAGGAGAAAAACTATGGAAGCCTTTTTGGGTCAGTTCGATTATTTCGTACGCTACGTATTCGCGGCAGTTGCTGTCGTGATACTGCTTCGCTGCGTCTTTTCTCTTTTCAGATCAAGGCCGAGACGCGAGGCTATGGCTACGCTTATTAACCTCGCCGACGACAGTAAAATCACAATTGAGAATTGGGAAACATCCATCGGCAGAAGCCGCGCGTGCGATATTGCCTTAAAGGACTATACCACCGTTTCGCGTTTTCACGCTGTGCTCGCCTTACGCAAGGGCGGCTGGTATATCTTTGACACCGATTCAAAAACGGGCGTTTACGTAAACGGCAAGCAGATAAGCCATGCCGCCGCGTTAAAGGACGGCGACACCGTTTCCTTCGGCAACGCGGTTATGAAGTTCAAATCAAACGGTTACGGCACCGGCGCAAAGCAGACCAAATCCAAAAAGAACACCGATTATACCAACGCGACAAGACTTGTCAACCTAAAAGATAAGAGTGCTTATTATCTGAGCGGCAGCTGCCTTATCGGCAGGGATAAGAACTGTAATATCTGTCTGCCCGTTGAGACCGTTTCGCGCGAGCACGCGGAAATTTATCTGACACGCGACGGCTGGATGGTTGCCGACCTCAATTCGCATAACGGAACCTATCTCAACGGAGAAATGGTATTTGACGCATTCCCGTTGTACGACGGCGATATTATCGAAATCGGCGCGTACAGATTTATGTTCAGAGAATAAGAAAGGAGGGTAACTGTGGCTGACAAAAAGCCGACGGCTAAGAAAAAGTACAAAAACGACAATTCCGACCGCAAAAAGAAAAGAAAATACAGCTACAGAAAACCCGTAAACTGGTTCCTTCTGCTCATTCTCATAACTGTATTTCAGATTTTCTGCGCGGCGCAGATTCTGCTCAACGGCTCAGAGGAGCTTGTGAAAAGCACGATTTGTATCGTTTTCGGAGCTTATATTCTCGCCGAGTGGATATATTTCACCGTATTTGCGGGCGTATTCCGCCGAAAGAGCTTTGAGGTTGAGCTTATAGCCTTCTTCCTTTCGGGAATTGGTCTTGCGCTGACGGCGAGCGTTTACCCCGGCAAGGCATACACCCAGCTTATCGCAATTTTCTTAGGCCTGGGCGTATTTATAGTTTTGCTGAGTATTCTCAGCGATATCGACCTTGTTACAAAGCTTCGTATTCCCGTTGCCGTAGCCTCAATTGGCGCGCTTGTTTTCACGCTTATATTTGCAAGCGAAATCAACGGCGCGAGAAACTGGATAATAATAGGCGACAATCTGATGTCAATACAGACCTCGGAACTTATCAAAATATCGTTTATCTTCGTCGGCGCCGCAACGCTTGAAAATTTGCAGACTACAAAGAAGCTGACAAAATACATTATTTTCTCCGTAGCAGTAATCGGCTTGCTGTTTATAATGAAGGACTTCGGCACGGCGCTGATATTCTTCGTTACATTCATAGTTATCGCCTTCCTGCGCTCGGGAGATATAAAGACTATATTCTTAATCTGCGCAGGCGCGCTGATGGGCGGCGTAGGTATTATTACCTTCAAGCCATACGTTGCGAACCGTTTTTCATCCTACAGACACGTATGGGAGCTTGCGGACGGCAAGGGCTATCAGCAGGTCCGTCTGCTTATATATTCCGTCAGCGGCGGTCTGTTCGGCTTGGGACTGGGTAACGGCAAGCTTCGCTACGTTTATGCGGCAACCGAAGACCTTGCGTTCGGTATGGTCTGCGAGGAATTCGGTATGATTATAGCGTTTACCGTTCTGCTGACATTTGTGGCACTTGTAGTTTACAGCATACGCTATTCCGTAGCCGCACGCTCGTCGTTCTATTCTATTGCGGCGTGCGCTGCCTCTACCCTGCTTCTTTTCCAGGCGGCACTGCACGTTTTCGGTGCAACGGATTTACTTCCGTGGACAGGCGTTACGCTTCCGTTTATCAGCCGCGGCGGTTCGAGCATGATGTGCTGCTGGGGACTTGCGGCGCTTATAAAGGCAATCGACGTAAAGACTTACAAACGTTACGATACAAACACTAAGTAAAGGAGTGACAGCATGAAAACCCTCTCACGCAGAGCATGGGTACTTTATCTGATGGCTCTCGCCTTCCTTGTAGGCGTGGGCATACTCCTCTATACCTTCGTCACAAATGCCGATTCGTGGGCAATGAAGCGCACAAACCGTCATATATACAATTCGGGTGTACTCTCAACTGCAGGTACAATTACCGACGAATCGGGAGCAATTCTCGCTCAGACGGTTGACGGAAAGCGCGTTTATAACGATTCCAAAAACGTGCGGATTGCTACGCTCCACATAGTCGGCGATTCGCAGGGCTATATCGCTACGGGCGTTCAGACGGCATACAGCGACGTGCTGACGGGCTACGACCTTATTAACGGTATTTATACCCTTAAGCAATACGGCAAGGGCAGCGATATAAAGCTTACTGTCAATGCTGAACTCTGCACAACCGCTTATGAGGCGCTCGGCAAAAACAAGGGCACTGTCGGCGTTTACAATTACAAAACGGGCGAGCTTCTGTGCGTGGTTTCAAAGCCGAGCTACGATATCGCCAACAAGCCGACATCCGATATTGCAAACGACACGACAGGTCAGTATGACGGCGTTTATCTTAATCGCTTCTTCTCTGGCGTTTACACACCCGGTTCAACATTCAAGGTTATCACGGCGGCGTGTGCTATCGACAATATAGCCGATATCGACTCGCGAAGCTTCAAGTGCGAGGGTGAATATAAGGTCGGCGGCGATTCGGTCAAGTGTATGTCAAAGCACGGAACCGTTAATTTTGAGAAGGCTCTCAATCAGTCCTGCAACAGTGCGTTTGCCGAAATCGCAATTGAACTCGGTGCAGAGAATTTAACCAACACCGTAAATCAGTTAGGCTTCGGTCAGACCTATTATTTAGGCAAGACAAGACTTGCCCGAAGCAGTTTTGACTTGACCGATGCGGCAACTGTAAATATAGGCTGGGCGGGAATCGGTCAGTACACGACGAAAGTCAACCCCTGCCATATGCTGATGATAGTCGGAGCCATAGCCAACGGCGGCTCCCCTGTTCAACCGTACTATATCAAATCAATCAACTCGCCTTCAGGCGATCAGACCTTCAAGCCGTCGACCGTGACGCTTGCGCCTATGTTCTCGGAAACTACGGCCGACAGACTTCAGGGTATGCTTCGTTCAAACGTAATCAATTACTACGGCGACGGCAAGTTCCCGAATCTGAAAATGTGCGGCAAAACAGGTACTGCCGAGGTCAGCAACGAGGAAGGCGGCTTAAGTCCGCACGCATGGTTTATAGGCTACTCTCAGAGAGAAGATTTACCTCTTGCCATCGTTGTTGTCGTTGAAAACGGCGGCGGCGGAAGCTCGGTCGCTATACCCGTGGCAAACAAAACTATGCAGAAAGCAGCAAAGCTGTTCGGATAAGGAGAAAGATATGAAATACTTCCTGCCTGAAAACTACGGTGCCGTCGCTGACGGTAAAACGAACGACTCAAAGGCTATTCAGTCAGCCATTGATGAAGCTGCCGCAAACGGCGGCGGTACAGTCGTGCTCGAAAGCGGAAAATGCTATTATTCCTCATCAATCATTATCAAAGAAAACGTTGAACTTCATCTTCAGAAGGGGTCAAGGCTTAAGGCGACAAGCGATATTGACGGTTATTTCCGCCCTTGCGACTTTATAAACGACGAAACAAACACGCTTATCGGCAACCCCGTTACCGGCAAGCCTTCCTTCTGTTTTATTTACGGATACAAGGCTCACGGCTGTTCGATAACCGGCGAAGGTGTTATTGACGCAAACGGCCACAGTTTTGTCGAGAGGAAAAGTCAGTATTACGTAACCGGCAATTTCTACCCGAGACCGACCGTAATGTATATTGAAAACAGCAACAATATTTCGTTTAAGGATTTCACGGTTGTTGACGCGCCGTTCTGGACCCTGCACCCTGCCGGTTGTGACGACGTGCTAATTGACAGAATAAGAATACTCAATGACCTTGACGTTGCGAATTCCGACGGCATTGATCCCGACCACTGCTCAAACGTAAGAATACTCGGCTGTCATATCGTATGCGCTGACGACTGTATATGCCTGAAGACTTCAAAAGGAAACGCAGAATACGGTCCGTGCGAGAATATAATCATTTCCGACTGTACGCTGACCTCTACCTCTGCCGCTATTAAAATCGGAACCGAGGGCGTCGGCGATTTCAGAAATGTGCTTGTAAATAATTGCGTGATTTCAAGAAGTAACAGAGGTCTTTCGATACAGATAAGAGACGGCGGAAACGTAGAGAACGTTTCGTATTCCAACATAATTATTGAAACAAGGCGCTTCTGTCCCGATTTCTGGGGCACCGCCGAGCCGATTGTAATCACCTGCTTTGACCGTGACGAAAACACAAAGGCAGGACATATAAGCAACATCCGCTTTTCAAATATCAGCTGCAAGGGCGAAAACGGCGTCCTGCTTCATGGCACAAAAGATAATCCCATCGAGAACGTAACGTTTGAAAATGTCAGCGTTGAACTGACAAAAACTTCAAAATGGGAAACGGGGCTTTATGACCTTCGTCCCTGCCTTGAATACAGTGTTGAAAGAGCTAAGAATTCGGGCTTTTATCTTCGCAACACAAAAGATGTTAAACTTATTAAATCAAGTGTAAAATGGGGCAAAATCTGCGACGATTACGCTTTTGCCATTGACGCAGAAAGCAACACGAGATTTGAACTCGTCCGGTTTGAGGGCGAAGCTGCGCATGGCGGCGAAGCGATAAAAATCAAATGAAAACGCTTTATATTACCGACCTCGACGGCACGTTTTTCAATAATAACGGTGAGGTCTCGGCAACAAGTAAAGAGATTATCAACAGACTGTCTGCGGACGGTCTTCTCTTTTCGGTTGCGACGGCAAGAAGCGTGCTTTCAAGCGTACCTCTGCTTGAAGGCGTAAATGTCACCGCTCCGATAGTTGCGATGAGCGGCGTTGTAATATTTGATATCAAAAACAAAAAGACTGTCAGGAGCTTTCCTATAGAATCAGAAGCGTACGGAAAACTTATTTCGATATTTGAAAAGCACGAAAAATCACCGTTTTCATTTTTCTTAAACGGCAACGGCGAATATCAGATACAGTTCACCGACCTGAAATTAGAAATACATAAGCTTTATTACGAAACCAGAACTAAAATCGAGGGAACGAATCTTCGTAAGGTAGAACACTACGAAACACCCGAAGGCTATTCACCGATATTCGTTAGTCTTTGCGACGAATACGACGACCTTGTTAAGATAAAAGCTGAGATTGACGGTATTGCCGCACTCTCCTGCTCGTTTTACAAGGACACTTATACTAAGTACTGGTTTCTCGAAGTGTTTGACGCAAACGTTTCAAAAGCAAACGGACTGAAAATCGTAAAGAAATATACGGGTGCTGACAGAGTCGTCGCATTCGGCGACAACCTCAATGACCTTGCGCTGTTTGAAGCTGCGGATTATAAATGCGCCGTTGAAAACGCCCGCGACGAGCTTAAAGTAAAAGCCGATACCATAATCAGCTCGAATGAGAATAACGGCGTAGCACGTTTTATAATGTCGGATTATTCAGATTAAGGAGTAAGACATGCCAGTAAAGAAGGAAAAAAAGTCTAATATTGAATTAATGAGAGCTGTCTGCGCTCTCGGCATACTGATATATCATTTTTCCGCGCACGTAAGCTCTCCGCTGAATTTTATGATGATGTATGCAAACGGAAATATCAGCGGTGCGCTAATTGATGTATTTCTAATTATTTCCGGAGCTATGCTCTACCTTAATAACACTGAAATTGCTTCTTTGAAGGAATTCTACTACAAACGTTTCAAATCGATATATCCTGCGTTTTATATAGCCTTCGGTTGCTTTTTTCTGTACCGTGTGTTCAAATTCAAACGTTTCTTTTATCTTGATTGCAGTCCGTTCACGCTGATACTCAGCTTACTCGGGCTTGACGGATACTTTTCCTCCTACGCGCCGAATTACTATATACTCGGAGAGTGGTTCCTCGGCGCAATTATAATACTCTATCTGGTTTATCCCGTCCTTCTGTACGGTATACGCAAATATCCCGTCGTAACTACCCTGCTTGTTTTTTCCGCTTATGCAGGAATAATATTCTATAACGTATTTCAGACAAGTCTCAAAAATATATTCAGTTGCATGATGAGCTTTTACGTAGGAATGCTGCTTCAAAAACATGAGAGGCTGATTAAAAACTACTTCGTTTTCGGAGTTTCTGCGCTTATCGGCGTCATTCTTGCGGTATACCGTCTGCCATTCATAACAAATCCTGAAAACGTATCTTTCAAGAACGTTATGAATCACCTGATGGGACTGTGTTTATTTATAACCCTGTACCACGTCGGAAGCTTTATTACAAGAGTCCGATTAATTCAAAAAATCACAGACTTTCTCGGGTCGCTGTCATATCCCGTGTTTTTGCTTCACCATCAGATTATTCTGATTGCTGTCGGGATATACAATCCAACTGCTACAATCGATTATTTCATCACACTCGCTGCTGTTACAGGAGTTACGCTGATTTCGTCATTCGCCCTGAAAACGGTAACCCGTTTGTTACTGAAATCACAGCCTTACAGAGATTTTGAGGCGTTGATTCTGAAAAAAACGTCATAAAACAACTTAAAAATAATGAAATTTTAACCATATCATTATATTGACATTTCCGTTGATTTTTGATATTATAACTTAGCGCTTTGAGCGCGGATATATATAAGCGGATATGGCGGAGTTGGCAGAATCGTCGTCGAAGCGCCGCCTGCGGCGGATAAAGCGAGACGAGGATGCGCAGCGGTCAAAATTTGTCGGCGCTCCAAGCCAAAACAAATTTTGGGCACCGCAAGAGTGTAGATTTAATTTAATATAATATGCGGATATGGCGGAATTGGCAGACGCGCTAGATTCAGGTTCTAGTGGTAGCAATACTGTGCAGGTTCAAGTCCTGTTATCCGCACCAGCAAAGAGGTAACCGCTTTTGCGATTACCTCTTTGTTCCTAATAATCAAATAATATAATTAAAATCATCAAAAGGTTTAGATATAATATGCAAAACAGTTTGGCAAAAAAGTTCATAGGTGATAAGGCGTTTTATAAGCGCGTGCTTGCCATTTCGGTTCCGATAATGATACAGTCGGGCATAACCAATTTCGTGAGCCTGCTCGACAACATTATGGTCGGGCGCATCGGCACCGAGCAGATGAGCGGCGTTGCAATTGTAAATCAGCTCTTTTTCGTTTTCTATCTCTGCGTCTTCGGCGGATTTGCCGGCGCGGGTATTTTTACAGCCCAATATTACGGCAAAGGAGATCAGGAAGGCATACGCCACACCTTCCGCTACAAGCTGTGGATGGGCATTGCGCTGATTGCCGTAGCATTTACGGTATTTATCTGCTTCGGCGATAACCTGATTTCACTTTATCTTCGCGGAACGCACGACGGCGGCGACCTAACGGCAGCGCTTGGTTTCGGAAAGGACTATCTCAAAATCGCGCTCATAGGATTACCCGCGTTTGCAGGCGTTCAGATTTACGCGAACACCCTTCGTGAATGCGGAGAGACGGTCGTACCGATGAAAGCGGGCCTTACCGCAGTATTTGTCAATCTCGCGCTTAACTACGTACTCATTTACGGCAAACTTGGATTGCCCGCATTGGGCGTAAAGGGCGCCGCAATAGCCACCGTAACGGCGAGATTTGTCGAGATGTCGGTTGTTGCAATCTGGACACACACTCACAAGCAGAGATGTCCTTATATAGTCGGCGTTTACAAGACAATCAGGGTACCTCTGCAGCTTGCGAACAAGTATTTCATAACCGGTTCTCCCCTGCTTGTCAACGAAGCTCTGTGGTCGGCGGGTATGGCTATGCTCGCGCAGTGCTATTCGCTTCGCGGACTTAACGTAGTTGCCGCTCAGAATATTGCAAGCACCGTCAGTAACGTGTTCAACGTCGTATTCTTCGCTATGGGCGACGCCATAGCGATAATAGTCGGTCAGCATCTCGGCGCAAAGCGCTATGAACAGGCGCGCGATGAAGACAACAAGATTATAGCATTCGCGGTATTTGTTGCGACGCTCGTAGGTATTACGGTGTTCTCAACCTCACATCTGTTCCCGATGCTTTATAATACCACCGACGAGGCAAAACATATAGCCTCGCAGTTTCTTATGGCTCAGGCGCTGTTCACGCCGCAGATAGGACTTATGCACACGACTTATTTCACCCTGCGCTCAGGCGGAAAAACGATAGTTACCTTCCTTTTCGACAGCGTATTTATGTGGGTGGTCAGCGTGCCCGTCGCATTTATACTGAGCCGTTTTACAGGGCTTTATATAATATGGATTTTCGCCTTTGTAAATATGGCGGACTGGATAAAGTGCATTATCGGCATAGTACTTGTCAAAAAAGGAATGTGGATGAAGAATATAGTTACGGAACATTAAAAAAATCCCCTGTGACGAGGGGATTTTTTTGTTTCAGACAAATCACTTAAACACCTTTAATTTTTCTGTCATGTATATTATAATAAATATAATTTGAATTTTTTCAAAATAGTGTCAACTTTTATTAGCTTAAAAGTACTATTAATTGAGAGGAAGTGAAAAAATGAAGAAGCCCGATTCAAAAAGGGCTGTTAAGGATGAGTTCTCCCGTCTTTACGATGAGCATCGCGATTCGGTTTTCCGGCTTTGCCTTGTTAAACTGAAAAACGACGCCCACACTGCTGACGACTGTACTCAGAACACCTTTACGGTTCTGTATAAAAAACTGCTTGACGGTGAAACAATTGAATACCCGAAGGCTTTTTTATATAAAACGGCACAAAACTTCATTTTGAAAAGCCTCGCTCAAAACTCACGTATTGCCGAGAAAACGGTAGAGCTTGACATAATAAAGGATAAGGTTGACACAGATAATCCCGATATCGATGACAATATTAATTACGAGTTGATGAAAAAACGGATACTCGAAATACTCAACGACGAGGAAAAAAAGATTTTCAAATTAAGGTACATAGACGATTTAACCCTCAGTGAAACGGCGGACAGGCTTCAAATCAGTAAGGCAGCAGTTGCAAAACGAGTGGAAAGAATGCGTAAAAAAATAATCAATTCCTATAATACGGAATGGAAAGGAGAAAGCTATGACGGAAAATAACAGAGCTGTTAAAAACCTTCTTGTGGACAATCTGTTTTATACAGAGCTTCGTGAATTTCTTGAAAAAGCTATTGACGAAGAGCTCATAAAACCCGAAAGTGAAATGGATTGTGAGCTTATTGACGAATGCGCCGAAATGCTTATAAATCTCGAAGCGTGCGATGATAAGAGCAAAACGCTTGCCGCATTCGTATCGAGCAAAAAGATTATACGTCTTGCTTCCTCCAAAGCTAAAAACGGTAAACTCGGCAAGGGTCTGAGTGCTGCTATTGCAGCCGTACTCGCTCTTATAACAGTGTTTGGCACCAATGCAGCAATTGAAAAAAGCTCCGGAATAAACTACATTGCCGAAATCGGCAATGCCATCACTGCAAAGCTTGAGGAATGGGGTATCCTAAGACTTGACGATAATAACTCAGAAGCAGAATCAACAGGCGCAAACGATGAGAATAACATCAGCGAGGAAGGCTCGGAATTAACGTCAGATATAAATTCCGACGAAGAATCGCAAGAAAAAGAAAACGGTAACAACGATAAATCAGATAACGGGGAAGAAACCGACAGCGAGAGTTCTGAAAACAGTGTAGTTGCCTTAAGACTCAGCTTTGCCGAAAGCTTTAAGACAGAGTATCTCTTCGGTGAAGAGCTCAACCTGACGGGTATGACTGTAATTGCTGTTTATGCCGACTCCTCAACCGACGAGGTGCCCGTATCCGAGTGTTCCGTTTCAGGTTACAACAGAATGCAGGAAGGGACACAGAAGGTACTTATCAAATACCAGAACGCCGGTGCAAGCTTTGATGTTAACGTAAAAAAGACCTCCGGTGCCTCGCAACGCGTTGTTACGGGCGTTGACGGCAATCCTCCCACAAAGGTTGTTTATACAACCGCTGATACCAAGCTCTCGTTAGACGGAATCAACTTACGCTTGGTATATTCCGACGGAACTTATTCTCCATACTACACACGAAGCAGTATCAGCATTGTCAAGGACGCAGACTTCACCCAAATCGGTAATCAGACTGTCACGGTCCGTGTTGCAAATCTTGCTGATTACAGCTTTGAAATAACGGTTGAGAGAGCCGTGACCGATTCGGATATAGAAAGGATTGAATTCGGGCCTCTTTCAGGCACGCTTTCGCTTAATGTAGGCGATGACATTTTTCTCAGCGATTATTATATCAACATTTATTACAAGAAGGTATCTGCTGACGAAAAGCAACGCGTTGACACCGTTTACCTCAGAGATATAGAATACAAGGTGTCTATTTATAATCTTGATACGTCCACGGATACACTGAGTGCTAAAACCTTCACTCTCGGATACAAAGGACAGTTTACCACGGTTAAGTACACCGTCTCCTATAAGCGCCATATTCAATCCGTTGATATAATTAACGGAGACTTCAAGCGTATATACTACAAGGGCGAAAGCTTCTGTTATGATAAAGGATCTCAGGCGGACAGCGCACTTAAATCTCTCGAATCATACAAATTAAACTTCAGCGGTTACGAAAACCAGGCTGTCCTTGAGCAGCTTTTCAGAGGAAGCTCGCCTAAAATCAGAATAACATATATTGAGGATGCATCTGAGACGATAAGCTTCAGCGCCTGCAGTTATTCGGGATATGATCCTTATAAAGAAGGATATCAGAAGATTGACATTTACCATAAAGGTATGTATCTCACTTCATATATTATTTTTGTGTACGGCAACAACTGTTATGTACCGATAAGCGTGGCGAATTACGAATTGAAGGATTCAAAGAACCTCGTAAAAAGTACAATAGCAGTAGCTAACGGCGGCAGCACTGCCGAGTATTCAAACATTAATTACTTCCTCAAAGCACAAGGCAGTGTTGTCGTCGGACAAGAAAAATACAGCTGTCTCAGATATCTCTCAAAGGTCGGCTTATACGGAAAGCTAACGGCGTATGCAGAACTGCCGGACGGTACGGTATATTCATACGAAGTATATAACAGGAAAACCGTCGTGAAAGCCGAAATCCGTTCCTCGTCCGACACGCCGAAGATTAATCTCAATTCGCTCGAAGCTTATGATTTCGGCAACGACAGACTTATTCTCACCTTCTCGGACAACACAAGCGAGAGTGTTCCTCTCAACTCGGCGGAAAAGGTTTACGCTTTCATCAACAGTAACAATTCAAGCGTTCAGCCGATGACTTCAATGACACAAATCGACAGCGCTTACGGTTACATCTATTTTACCGCCGGAAACGGCAAATACGAAATGTCACCCGTTGCGATGCGCGTGTATTTTTACCGTTAATCAAGCGCAGAAAAAAGGCTGTACTCACCGTACAGCCTTTTTGTTATTTACACGAATACTCGCCGCAGGAATGCCCCTCGCCGTGGTCGTGATGGTCGCATTTAACAGCCTTCTTCTCAAGCTGTCCCGAAAGATATGCGACGACCGCCGCTTCGACGGGTCCGGCATTTCCGGCATACACTTCGATGCCTGCCTGTGCAAGTGCATCCAATGCGCCCTCACCTATTCCGCCGCAAATAAGAACGTCCGTCTTATTCTCCTTAAGGATACCTGCAAGAGCGCCGTGCCCCTGCCCGTCGTTTGACTTAATAACGGAATCTGTTAATCTTCCGTCTTCGTCGGCGGTAAAATACTCGAATTTTTCCGTCTTTCCGAAATGCTGAAATATTCTTCCGTTATCGTAGGAAACAGCAATAATCATTATTACACCTCAATTTTATAAACGTCCTTAACCTTTTCGGTAAGGTACTCAATATAGTAATCGGCGTTAAAAGGCTCGCCGAGTACACGCTCAAGCAGCTGCGCAGGTGTATAAAGACTGCCGTGCTTCCATATATTCTCTCTGTTCCACGCATTGACAGGCTCAAAATCGCCCGATTCAATGCATTTGTCAACGTCAACGGTTTTCTTCATCTTGCTTAAGAACTGCGCGCCGTAGGCGTTTCCGAGAGCGTATGACGGGAAATAACCTATCAGACCGCCCGACCAGTGGCTGTCCTGAAGAAGGCCGTGCTTATCGTCGGGAACGTCAACGCCGAGATACTCCTTATAAAGCTTGTTCCACTCGGCAGGTAAGTCCTTAACCTCAAGTTCCCCTGCCATAACGCGCTTTTCAAGCTCGTAACGTATCATAACGTGAAGGCTGTAGGTAAGCTCGTCAGCCTCGGTACGGATAAGAGAAGGTTCGGCCTTATTGACGGCAATATAAAGCTGTTCTGCGGTTTTGCCCTGCATTTCTTTGGGGAAAAATTCACAGACCTTCGGGAAAATATAATTGCAGAATGCCCTGCTTCTGCCGATAATGTTCTCATAAAAACGGCTCTGGCTCTCATGGATGCTCATTGAAGTTCCGCCGTCAAGCACGGTATAGGCAAGATCGTCGGCAGATCCGGTATCGTACAGCGCGTGTCCGCCCTCGTGGATAACCGAATACATTGACGACACGAAATCATCCTCGTGATAATGGGTTGTGATTCTGACGTCGTGATGTGAGCCGAAACTTGTAGTAAACGGGTGCTCGGTGGTGGAAAGTCCGACATGTCCGAGGTCAAGTCCTATAATCTTCATAAGCTCATAGGAAAACTTCTCCTGTCTGTCGGCGGGGAAATTGCCGAAACGGATTGAATCGTCAACCTGCGGTACCTCGGAAATCTTCTTAAGCAGCGGGACTATGCCCGAACGTACTTTGGAGAAGAACTCGTCGAGAGTCTTTTTGTTAAGTCCTTCCTCGTATTCGCTTAAACGGTTGTCATACGGATCCATATCGGGCGCAATATACTTTGCGAAGCGCTTCTGGGTTTCGAATATCTGTTCAAGATAAGGTCTGAACATTTCAAAATCCGAAGCTTCTTTCGCTCTGTGCCATACGTCGTCAGCCTTAACAAGAAGCTCCCCGTATGCGATATACTCATCCATCGGGATTTTCTGCATCTCGCGTATATCCTTAAGCATAAGATATACCATTCGCTGCTGCTTTTCATCAAGCTCCTGCTTATGCTCATCAAGAAATTCAAGCAGGCTTACGGTTTCCTCTCCCGTTGTAAGCTTATATACTACCTCGGACAGTACAGAGAGTGCAGCTCCCCTGTTATCGGCGGTTTCTCTCGGTGCGGCGGTTACGCCGTCATAGTAAATAAGAGCTTCTGCGTGATCGTAAGCGGCAAGCTTTTTCTGAAGTGCATAAAGCTCGGCAATTGCATTTTCAAGTGTCATAGTTATTTCTCCTTTAATCTATTACCCGATTATTGTACCACAAAAACAAACTCTTAACAAGTCTATTGAACAATTCATTACAGTATGTTAAAATAATCCAAGGAAGGAGTGAGTTCATTGAGAAATGAAAAGCTCACGTTCAACGGTCTGATTATGGCGCTGATAATCTTTTCGGCGCTCGCATTTCTGTTTACGGTTAAGCTGACGGGAATGGCTGACAGAACCGCAATAAACGTTTACAGTAAAATAGACGGAACCGAAGACCTCGCAATCCGATATTCAAACCTTGAGCCAGACGGTATTTACAAGGGCTCGGAAAATAATAACGAGCTTCTTGTCGAAGGTACTTTCGGTTACGACTGGGGCTGTGTTGTGGAGGGCGATTATCTGTACGTCAACGAGTACAGGACCTCCAACCTCGGCGTGCTTATCTCAAAGCTTGTGAAAATCAATCTCAAAACGCTCGAAAAGCAGACGCTTTATAATAACACCGTGCTTAGAGGAAAATGTGCTTCGGGCGAGCTTGTTGCCACAAGCGACTATCTGCTTCCTGCCAATAAACCCGAAACAAACCGCTTCTGCAAACTATACAATCTAACCGCAGCAAGTTCTTCTTCGGAAAGAGAAATGGTGCTCTATATTAATCCCGAAAACGGTGAAATTGTTTTCAACACACCTCAGAGCCCGGGAATTAAAGAGAGTTTCGAGGAACGTTACCTTGAGCGCACACTTGAGGAGGTAATGAAATGAAATTCGGAATTGATTCACGAAAGAAACTGACCGGAGCTTCGCTTTACATATATATCTTTCAGGCGTGCTCGCTGATGCCGCTGTTGTATATAATTGTTGCTTCGGGCTATCTCGGACTTACAGGTAAGAACAACATACTCGCATATCTGTTTGACTTTGGTATGTCGGCGATTCCCCGATTTGAAGCGCTCGGCTTATCGTTAGTTTACAAAAAAGCCTTAAGCGAGATTTTGGTATATTTCCTGCTCGCGGGTATTGCGTTTGCGTTCGGAATAATCGCGGATAAGCTTCTCAAGAACGGCGAAAAGACAGCAGTAAGAGCAAGAATTGTATTTATTGTGCTAATAGTAACTGACATTGTAATAAGGCTGTTGCCTTTCAGCTTCAGTACGGGTTTCGGTCTTGTACCCGCAATAGTCGGATTTGCAATACGGCTTGTTTGTATTGCACTGATAATCGCCGATTTGATTGCTTATAAAAAAAGAAAATGAAAAAGCAGTAACCGAATAAGGTTACTGCTTCTCTTTTTGATATTATCAGCCGAAATAAATATCAAGTATCATCATTATAACGAAGCCTATCGCAAGACCGATAGTTGCGATATTCGAGTGCTTGCCGGTCTGCGAGTCGGGAATCAATTCCTCGACTACGACGTAAACCATAGCGCCCGCTGCAAATGAAAGCAGATAAGGCAAAGCGGTAATGACTATGCTTGTCAGCAAAACCGTCAGCAGTCCGAAAATCGGCTCAACAGCGCCCGAAAGAGTTCCGAGCAGAAACGCCTTGATTTTGGAAACGCCTTCGGATTTAAGGGGCATCGAGATAATTGCACCCTCGGGGAAATTCTGAAGCGCGATACCCGCCGCAAGCACCATGACCGATGCAAAGGTTATATTCGTGCTGCTATTGAGTGCCGCAGCCAGCGTTACACCGATTACCATACCCTCGGGTATGTTGTGAAGCGTGACGGCAAAGACCATCATTGTAGCATTCTTGAGCTTCGAGCCCTTAAGTCCCTCCTGAGTCTTACTCTCGACATGAAGATGCGGAATAATCGTATCAAGAACAAGCAAAAAGCCTATACCCAGTAAGAATCCAAGAGCGGCGGGAACAAACTTATATGTATAGTTATCAGCCATTTCAATCGACGGCAGCATCAGCGACCAGATTGAAGCGGCAAGCATAACTCCCGCCGCGAAGCCGAGAAGGAACTTCTCAAAGGTTTCGTGTATTTTGTTTCGCATAAAGAATACCATTGCCGAACCGAGCATAGTGCCGGCAAACGGTATCAAAAGTCCTGCAGCAAGCATTTTTATTACCCCTGATTAATTATTTCTGTGAGATTATACGCCTATATAATGAATATTGCAAGACTTATATTAAAATGACAGTCGGTTAATTCCGAGCGTGTCGTCGTATTCGCGCGTAACCTCGGCGTCAACCGAAATAATCACCATCTCAAGAGTAAGCGAAATCTTTGCGTTCAGCAGATGTCCGCCGACCGTATTTCCGCCCTTTCCCGCACAGGTGATATGCGCATGAACATATGGCTTATTATCAACCGAAGTGATATTACCCGAAAGATCAAGTATTTCGTGATTGCCGCTGTATGAGAATCTTTCGTAGTCCCCTTTTTCAAGGTCAAAAACCCCGACGGTAAAGTCGTCGGTCGCACCTATCGCGCTGAAAAAAGCCGTTTTTATTGACAGCTCCGATGCTACAACTTTTATGCTTTCGATTATTTCATCGTCCTTATCAAGTCTTACGACAGTCTTATCGCCGTACTGTTTATAATACATACTGCACCTCTCAAATCATAATAGCAGAAACATATTAACATATTTTTTTAATAAAATAAAGGGCTCATTCTCGACAAAGCGGTATATTTCTGTTATAATTGATTTATTACATAGCGGAGGTGCTGTTATGTCAAATAAACTTGTTGCATATTTTTCGGCAAGCGGAGTTACAGCCGATAAGGCAAAAGCGCTTGCAGACGCGGCTTCTGCAACGCTTTATGAAATCAAACCCGAAAAACCATACACGGATGCTGAGCTTAACTGGCGCAATCCCCTTTCACGCTGCAACCGTGAAAAGATTAAAGGAACAAAGCCCGAAATAATCAAAGGCGATATCGATATCAGCGCTTATGACGTTGTTTTCGTTGGCTTTCCTATCTGGTATTACCGCGAACCGCTCGTTATTGACAGTTTCCTTGACGCCTATGATTTCGGCGGCAAAACCGTTGTACTTTTCGCAACAAGCGGCGGCAGCGCCTTCGGTAAGACTATCGAAAAGATAAGCGCTGATTACCCGAGCGTTAAATTTGTCGAGGGCTTAGTGCTCAACGGGAATTACAGCGAGGAACAGTTAAAAGAATTTGCGGAGAAATACTGATAATGGAAAACACCAAGAAGCTGAAAATAACCGCCGTTATCAGCGGCGTGCTGACCGCAGCAATCTGCGCGGTTATGAATTTCATATTTATACCCGCAATTGAAAAGGGCGCCGCAACGCGATGCTTTGATATGACCTTCGGCTATAGCTTTACCGACGCGCTGCGCTTTCTTTCAACAATTTCCGCGGAAGGCAAAGCAATTTATCTTAGCAGACAGCTACCGCTTGATTTCATTTATCCCATAGCTTACTGCGTATTCTTCTGCGTTCTGATTTATCTGCTGATGGAATCAAAAAGCCTGCTGTTTATATTCCCCGTTATGCTTGCGATTTTTGACTATATCGAAAACGTCTGCGTAACTATAATGCTAAAGGCTGAGGTGCCGTCAATTGTTTTCGTCAGCTTCGCTTCGTCGGCTACAATGATGAAATCAATGCTGATGTATGTTTGCTTTCTGCTGATTGCAGTGCTGATTATACTCAGAATTGTTGCAAATAAGAAGAAAAAGAAGAATGCTCAATAATAAAAAAGCTCCCTCGTCTGAGGGAGCTTTTTTAGCTTTGGTTTAATTATGTAATTACAAGCATACCGGCCTTATCCATACGCATAATCATCGTTGCGATTTCTGCGCGGGATGCCGTTGCGGTCGGTGCGAGCGTATCGGCCTTCTTACCGGAAATAACTCCGTTCTGAATCGCCCAGACCATTGCATCCTTTGCAAATGGGCTTATCCTGCCTGCATCGGCAAACGGAGCAAGAGTTGCTTCGGCATCCGTAACGGCGGGAGAAAGCGAATATCTGTAAAGGATTGTCGCAACCTGCTCTCTTGTAATACTGTCACCCACGCCGAACTTACCGTTTTCGTAACCCTTGATAATATTATAAGTAACCGCCCACGCAACAGAATTGCCGTAATAAGCAGTCATATCAACATCGCTGAGTGTGCAGCTTGTGTAGGACGGAAGATACACGCCCGAAATACGCCCCAGTATTACAACGAAGTCCTGACGCTGAAGATTGTCTGCAGGTCCGAATCTGCCGTCCTTGTAGCCGGTAATCCAGCCGCGGGTTGCATTGTAGTAAGCGGCATCTCTGTACCAGGAATCATCTGCAACGTCGGGGAAGATTGCCGAATCGCGCTCGGTAGCAGGTTCCATAGGAATATAAACTCTTACTGCATTCCAAGGCTCATTATACCATACAACGGCATCGGTAACCTCTTCACCGTTGATGATTATACTGAAACCTTCAATTTCAGACAGAGGCTTGGTCTCCAAATTGCCTATTGCCTTTACACTGTCAATCCAGTCATATCCCGGTTTAAGTTCGCTGTAAAGCTCAACCATGTACTGTCTGTCAAGCTTGACCTGATCTTCGCCGTAACCTATACCGTGAGTAACACCGTTATAAAGATATCCAAGACTTCCGACGGGGTTTTTGCTGCCGTCAAACGTTATCTCAAAATTGCGGGCAATATTCTTTTCAACTTCTCCCTCAGTATGTTCCGCACTGAGGAATATTTTGCTGTAATCAACCGTAGCCTCAAAAACGTTTACCTCAACAACGTCGGCATAGGCAATAAGTGAGAACGCCGAAAGCATTAACAAAACGGAAAGAATTAATGATATACTTCTTTTCATAAAAATCACCCTTTAACTTTCAAGGGCGGAATTAACCGCCCTCGAAAGTATAATATGGAAAAACCCAAAAGAAAACTTACGGATTAAAACATACCCTTCTGGTCCATACGCATAATGATAGTTGCTATTTCAGCGCGGGAAGCGGTAGCCGTAGGAGCAAGATTACCGTTCTTGCCTGTAATAATTGCATTGTTTACCGCCCAAATCATTGCGCTGTCGGCAAATTCGCTTACGTTGTTTCTGTCGGGAAAACTTGAAATGATTGCAGAGCTGCCTGTTGAGGGTGAACCGAGATATCTGTAAAGAATGGTCGCAACCTGTTCGCGCGTGATGTTATCGCCAACGCCGAACTTACCGTTGTTGTAACCCGTGATAATATGCTCTGAAACAGCCCAGGCAACTGAAGGACCGTAATAAGAATTCATTGCAACGTCCGAAAGGCTGCAACTCTTATATAACGAAAGATTGGCACCCGCAATTCTCGCAAGAATTACAACAAAGTCCTGTCTCTGAAGCGGATCGGCAGGACCGAACTTGCCGTTCTTATAACCAGTGATGAAGCCCTTCTGAGCGCAGTACTGAACAGCGTCATAGTACCAGTCGGTGCTTTTAACATCAGGGAAGCTTACTGTGGACTGAAGAGCCGGGAACTCATATATAACCATAAAGTCCTGAACGTAATCAGACATTGCAAGCGCGTCCGCAGGACCGGCAACGGCAGACTTGCCGTTAAGCGTAGCATTGCCGTTAAATATTCTCGGGAAAGCGTAGTCTTCCTTTGCTCTGAGATAAACCGTAACCGCATACGAATGTCCTTCCTGGAAGGTATCGGTCGATTTAACCGATTTATTGCCTGTAACATCAAACCACTCAACACCGTTCTTGATATTACCTACGTCATATGCAGATGTAACTGTATAACCTGCGGACGAAGCAACCGTTGAGCCGTAAGCGGGCTTTGCGCCCTTTGCGGGAGCGGTTACGCCCGTAACTGCGATTGACTCAATTTCGTTCTCAATAATCGGGAATGTGTAATAAACGTAATAAGTCGGTGAATATCCGCCTTCCCATAAACTCGTATCAATGAAATCGCCAAACGCTTCTTTACCGTTGATGTATTCAGCTACATCGGCAACATGATATGCCGGGAACATGTAGCATCCTTCATGCGGTTGACCGATAATTGAAAGATAAACCGTAACGCTGTACTGATGACCGACTTGGAAAGTGTCGTTTTTATCCAGATTGCTGCCTGTGGTTAAATCATACCACTGCACGCCGTCATAGATATTCTCACCGACTGGTTCATATTCGGTCCAAATTTTGAAATTCGTAGCGTTGTTATTATTTGCGCTATAGGACGGCTTTGCACCTGCCTTGGGAGCCGTAACGCCCTGAATGCTGATATAATCAATAGCCTGATAAGAAACAGCATATCCGGCAATGCTGAAAACGCTCATAATCATAAGCGCTGCAAGCATAATGCTTAAAACTCTTTTCATTGTTTGTTTCCTCCGTTTTTGAAATAAAAGAAAAAAGTACATAAAAGTACTTAATTATTATACATTATTTTGTAATTACAGTAAACAAAAAACATTAACAAATAATTGTTCGTTTTTTCGTCAAATTGTTCAGTAATAAGTAAAAAGCAGAGCAGGATTTCTCCTGCTCTGCCTTATTATTCCGTTTATCTTATAATGCGAACATATCCTTCAGGTCCATACGCATAACTATTGTTGCGATTTCAGCGCGTGAAGCCGAATCGGTCGGCGCAAGCTTTCCGTTCTTGCCGGTGATTATTCCGTTGGCAACAGCCCACGCCATAGCTTCCTTTGCGAAAGAGCTTACCTTGGAGTTATCATTGAATGCGTCAAGCACGCCCAGATCAACATCGGGAGAACCCATAAATCTGTAAAAGATTGTCGCAACCTGCTCGCGTGTTATCTTATCACCGACGCCGAAATTGCCGTTCTGATAACCGTTGATAATACCGCTGTCAACTGCCCATGCAACAGCAGGCGCATAATATGCATTTTCCGCTACATCCTTAAGGCCGCCTGTCTGTCCCTCGTAAGCAGAGAGATCGGCACCGGCAATACGCGCAAGAATTACTACAAAATCCTGTCTCTGAAGAGCGTCTGCCGCACCGAATTTGCCGTTCTTGTAACCGGTGATGAAGCCCTTGCCCGCGCAGTACATAGCCGCGTCGTAATACCAGTTTCCGTCAACAACGTCCGGGAAATTCAGTCCTGTATATACAAACTCGTCTTCATTTATGAAATAATCATAAAGAGCCGGTTCTTCCGGATCCTCGGGTTCAACAATCTGAGTTACTATGCTGAGTTCTTCCGCGTTTATTTCGCTGTTGAGTTCTGTGTAGTAAACATGCTCAAATCCCTCTACCTCGGTAATATTGTAAACCTCATAGTAGAATTCCTCAAGCTCCTCATCATAATTTTCTAAAATTCCGTAGAGGTTGCCGTCCGCGTCCGCGGCGAGAGTGTAATAGTTCATAAGAATCGGATTTTCATTAATGAATTCCACGGGTTCTCCGTCCTCAAGGACAAATGAAAAGCCCTCTTCCTCAAAACTGTCTTCTAAAACAAACGCCAATCCGTCACCGTCAAATGCGCTGAAATCGGGAATATACGTGTTATATTCTTCACAGTAAGCGTACTTCACGATTATATATATAGCCATATTCTCATTCGAATCGGGTTCGGGATCGGTATTGTCATCATCGGGTTCAATATCAAGAAATCCGAAGTCAAGAACCGTAGCTGTGTAGATACCGTCGGGATCGTCAGCATAATTCACAAGCATACCGTATGACTGAGGTTCGTCGAGCTCCTCGGGGTCTATCGGACTGAAGCCGAATATCTGAACATCCTGTTCGTATGGGTTAACCGTGCGTACTTCATGCGCTTCGCCGTTTTCAAATACAATTGCCTTTCCCGCGTTGGAAACCGTTGTTTCAACCACGCCGACCGTAAATTCTTCGCCGTAAGCAATTACGTTCACGGTCTTACCGAAACTGATTGCCGACTCCGAATTCTCGGCCTCAACGAGTATGCCGTATGAAACATAACCGTCCTTATTGACCTCGAGCGTTCCGCTGCCTTCAAATCTTATGCTTCCGCCGTAGCCGTCGCCCCAGATTTTCATATTTGCTATTGAACAAACGCCCGTAACGTAAACGGTAAAGTCGTCGCCCATGCCGTTCGTTTCAAAAACGAGCTCGGGATACTCCAGATTATCGAGATAGAGAGTATTTGTTTCCGGTTCGTAGCGTACACCTTCGGGCTCGTTTAATTCAGCCTCCGGGTCCGTGTCAAAAATATAGTAATCAATACCCGCATAGTTGCCTTCGGAATCAACCTCGTAAGCACTGATATAAGCCGTCACAAAATCTTCGGGATTGTACGGCTTCGGGCCGTTCTCGGCAAACGCAGAAACCGGCAAGAGTGCAAACACCATTACCAGTGAAAGAATAATTGCAAGAGTCTTTTTCATTTTTTCGACACTCCTTTTTTGTTAATATAAACGTGTAAAGCCGTTTACGGATTTATTATACAATAAAACAAAATCTCCGTAAACAAAAAGCTAACAAAATCATTAACAAATAATCAAACAGTTTTTTGTAATTTTGTTCAATATACTGCGTCAGCTTTTGATAAACAAAGTTGCGGTAAGATAAACGGCAATAAGAAGCAGGGTAAAATTATAACCGCTTTTTATAAGTACAAAAGCGCCGATAAAATCAATTATTACAATAAAAACGAAAGAAACTGCTTTAAGAATTTTCTCAGCCTTCTGAGCTTCAAAGCACATTTTCAGCGTGCATTCCAGCGCACGTCCGCCGTCAAGTGAGAATACAGGCATCAGATTAAACGCGGCTATAAGAAAATTGACCGCAAAAGCGGTCATAAAAACAGGTTTGCCCGAAGACTTAAATACGCAGTAAAAAATGCTCGAAAAAAGCACATTTACAAGCGGACCGGCAAGTGCCGTAAAAATCTCAGCAGAGTAATTGCAGGACATATCGCTGCGTTTAACAATAGTCATACCGAAAAGCCCGAAGGCTATTTGCTTCGGGCGCTGTCCTGTAACAATAATTGCCGTCAGATGTCCGAGCTCATGCAATATTGAAAACAAAAGTGCCAGTCTTATTTCTTCCCTGAAATCAAAGCAGAGCAGTATTGCAAGTACCCAGAAAAATGAAAAGCCGAAAGAAATTTTCACACCGCGGATTTCAAGCTCCATCGCAGTCAATTACCCATTCGGGATTGTAGTAAATCCCGTTTATGCGTATTTCAAAATGCAGATGCGGTCCGGTTGCCTGACCGGTTGAGCCGACCTTCGCAATAACCTGCCCCGCCTCAACTTCGTCGCCCTCGCTTACGAGCAACTCGGAGCAGTGGCAGTAAACGGTTTTGATGTTACCGTCGGAATTAAGAAAAATATAATTGCCGCGGGCGGGAGATTTATCGGCCTTTTCGACAACACCGTCAAAAGCGGCGCAGATATCTGCGCCCTCGTCTGCTGCCAAGTCAAGTCCCGAATGAAAGCCGTATTCATTTGTTACGGGGTTGATTCGGTAACCGAAGCGCGAGGTTATGCGCTCCGAGACAACGGGTTTATGAATGGGCATACTCAGATAAATCGGCGAAAACGAGGCGTTATCGCGCGGAGAAATCAAATCCTCTCCCCCTGCCCCGTACGGCCCGTCTGAGCTTGTCGTTTCTTCGGTTTCGCCGCCGTCCTGCGGCAAAAAGACAAAGCCCATAACATCCTTCGCCTTTGAAAACATTTCCGACGCGGTATAGTCCTTGACGAAGAGATTTTTGTATAATTCTTTTAACCTGTCAGCCGAACCCGAACCGCTGCGTGAAATAAAGAAAACTATTAAGGCAAGAATTGTAAATACAACCAGTTGAGTGAGTATTACCCTGCCCATAAAATAGGTTTTTACCGTCTCCTCTTCCTGATTGTAAGAACGTCCCGCAATATCGTATTCTCTTGTGTTCTGCATAAAATCACCTAAGAATAATATGCAGAAAAAATCGTTATAATTACACAGTAATACAAGCCGTACAGTTCTCATATAATTCTTCGGAGGGATTGTCTATGAAAGCTTTTGTTGTTATATCGCTTGCCGTGGCAGGCATAATTATATTGATATCAATGCTTCGATGCGGACGTTTCTTTTCAGCGCTTGTACTCACCGCGCTTGAAGGAATCGCAGCGCTGTTTGCAACGGACTGGATTGGCTCGTTTATCGGTGTCAGTCTGCCCGTAAACGGTTACACTGCGGCATTTTGCGCCATCGGCGGAATCCCGGCGGTAGTATTTCTGCTAATTGCGGATGTAATTTTAAGATAGGTCTTGATTTTCCGAAACAATTTGTATATAATACTCACATCAAAGGACATTTAGCTCAGTTGGCAGAGCATTCGCTTGACGTGCGAAGGGTCAGCGGTTCAAGTCCGTTAATGTCCACCATAAAGAGAAGTACGGCTAAATGCCGTACTTTTCTTTTTCATGCAGATAGTTTGCGGACTTGAACCGCGTCTTTGTCCGTCTTTTGCGTCAGCAAAAGGGACATATAATTGTTGCCCGCGACAGCGAGCGCAGCGTGGCTGTCGGGTCCGTTAATGTCCACCATAAAGAGAAGTACGGCTAAATGCCGTACTTTTCTTATTCATGCAGATAGTTTGCGGACTTGAACCGCGTTTTCGTCCATCTTTTGCGTGAGCAAAAGGGACATATAATTGTTGCCCGCGACAGCGAGCACAGCGAGGCTGTCAAGTCCGTTAATGTCCACCAAAAAGAAAAGGGATAGCGCGAGCTATCCCTTTAATTATTATCTTGATTTAGTTACTGCCTGTTAAAATAATCCTCGTCGCTGATGAAATACGTTCTTATAAATCCGTCAGTTGAGAGAAAAACGATTTCACCCGTCGATTTCAGAAAATAGATGTGATCGCCATCCTCAGCCTCCGTCTTATGAAGCGACGACGGATTATTTATAACTTCATTTGCCATATCGACATATTCGTTTTCGTTCCCGGCGCCTACCTCCCTGCCGTGCTTCTCAAAATGCTGAGTAAGCTGTTTTGACGAACGGAAGGTGTAACCGTCAAAGTATGCTTTTTCGGTAGTTTTCTGTGCCTGCTCCGTAACGGCGGCAGCAGTCCTTTCTGCCGCTTTGGCCGTTGATTTGGTGTCGGAATCAGAGCCGCCGAATTTCGTTATGCCGAAAACAGCCGCAAGTATAAGAATAATTACGGATGTAATAATTTTTTTAGCATTTGGTGACAGGTTTTTCATACCGTCAGACAGCCTCTCTTTCTTTTTTCTCAAATAATCTGTTCCAGAACGCTCTCAGCTTATTCTCAATAAACAGACACAATTTATCAACCTTTATGAGCTTGAACAGCTCAAAGCGAAGCATATCAATCATTATACAGATTACAAAAATCGCCAGCGCCGTGCCGAGTACGGCAAGTACAAGAAAAACCGGATTGAGTTTTGCATAGCCTTCAAAGAGCGAAGCAATTATCTGTTCAAATATAAATTTGTTTGTATGAATAATGTAAACGCTGAACACAAGCGGTACTAAAGAAACCACCCTGTTTTGCAGAAATTTGTTCTTCAATTTAATTTTGGAAAAAACGGCAAGCAACAGAATTGAGTTGATTACAGTGGTCGGAAACGTATAGTTTGCAAACATGCTCGGTCTCATAAAATTTGAATATATGCCGAATTGATTTGAAAGCACCTCAGCCTGAGCGTCGATATTCACCTCAGCAACGTTTGTATAGTACAGATTCAGCAGAACGTGAGCGGAAACGGTAATGATTAACGAAAGTGCAAGGGCAATAAGGATTTTATATGTTTTAACATTTTCAAACAGTTTATACTTTGAAATATAAGCTCCGACTATAAACAGTGCTGAAAGCCAAAGATACGAGTATCCGTTTGTGGTGTGAAAATAATCGGTGCCCATAACTGCAGGAATAATGCAATAAAGCGATAAAAGTATAACTATTAAAAATGCGTGCTTTTTTCTTTCCAATTTATTAATTACATAATTGAAGAACGGCATCAGCATAAACATAATTGCATATGCCGTGAAATACCAGTAGTATAAAGGATTAGTGTTGCTGAAAGAAGGAAATACGGCTTGAAGGACATTGTTAAAGCCGAAATTGTTTTTATCTGCAGCCGAAAACAGGGCGAGAAAAACAATACCGTAAAACAAGACGATAAAATACAGTTCAATGATTTTTCTCGGTCTGAATTTAGCTTTATAGCCGACATAACCGCTTGCAAGCGCAAAGCAATTGACAGACGTGTACGCAAAAAGCGTCAGTCCCCATGCAACTACGTAATTTGCCGAAAACTTTTCCGTACTGATTACTACTCCCCCCTGTCCGAGTACGTGGAGTACGCAGACAAGGTACATCGCAAACATTTTGAAAATGTCGATACCGTAATTTCTCTCTTTCATCCGAAACACCTTTAGTATAATCAAATCAAGGGCAGGATTTCTCCTGCCCGATTTTTATTGATGATTAATGCTCAATCCAATCGCGTGAACGCTCAACTGCACGCAGCCAGCCGTGATAATATCTGTTACGGTCGGCAATATCCATCTTCGGCTCAAAGAGCTTGTCAACCTGACGGATCTGGGCAATTTCGTTGGTGTCCTTCCAGAAGCCTACCGCAAGACCTGCGAGATACGCAGCGCCGGCAGCGGTGGTCTCAACCATCATGGGACGGTTAACGGGAGTTCTTATCATATCAGCCTGCATCTGCATCATAATATCGGAAACAGATGCGCCGCCGTCAACACGAAGCTCGAAGAGATTGATGTCGGAATCCTGCTTCATAGCCTCGAGAAGGTCGGTCATCTGATAGCAGATAGCCTCAAGCACACTGCGGCAGATATGAGCACGGTTAACGCCTCTTGTGATGCCGACAATAGTGCCTCTGGCATACATATCCCAGTAGGGAGCGCCGAGTCCCGTAAATGCGGGAACGAAGTAGATGCCGTTTGCGTCCTTAACGCTTTCGGCAAGCTCATCGCAGCGTGAAGCCTTATCAATCATATTAAGGTCATCACGAAGCCACTTGATAACCGAACCTGCATTGAATGCAGAGCCTTCGATTGAATATGTAACCTTGCCGTCAAGTCCCCACGCAACGCCCGTAACGAGGTTATGATGGGATTCAACCCTCTTGTTACCTGTATTCATAAGCAGGAAACAACCTGTGCCATAGGTATTCTTAGCCTGACCTGCGTCAAAGCATCCCTGACCGAACAGAGCCGAAGGCTGGTCGCCGATAGCGCCGGCAATCGGAACGCCCGCAAGCTGTTCAAGTCCCATAACGCCCGAAGCAACCTCGCCGTAAACCATGCTCGAGGGCTTAGCCTCGGGAAGCATCGACATAGGAACGCCGAGCTTTTCGCAGAGGTATTCGTCCCAGCAAAGCTTGTCAACGTCAAAGAGCATAGTTCTTGACGCGTTTGAATAGTCGGTAACGTGTACCTTACCGCCGGTCAAATTCCAGATAAGCCAGGTTTCAACAGTACCGAAGAGCAGGTCGCCCTTTTCCGCCATTTCTCTGGCACCCTCAACATTGTCGAGAATCCAGCGGATTTTCGTTGCTGAGAAATAGGCGTCAACAACAAGTCCCGTGTGCTTTACTATGTACTCGGAAAGCTCCTTGTCAGCCTTGATTTTTTCGCACATTTCGGCAGTTCTTCTGCACTGCCACACGATAGCGTTATATACGGGCTTGCCGGTATTCCTGTCCCAGACAAGCGTTGTTTCACGCTGATTTGTAATACCGATAGCCGCAATTTCCTCTACCGGAATTCCGCTGGTTGCAAGCACCTCTGTCGCAGACTGAAGCTGCGAGAAGAGGATTGACATCGGGCTGTGCTCAACCCAGCCTGCCTGCGGATAAATCTGAGAAAACTCGTGCTGCGCCTTTGCGCAGATTTTGCCGTTCTTGTCGAAAAGAATAGCACGGGAACTTGTAGTTCCCTGATCCAAAGCCATTACGTATTTTTTCAAATATAACAACCCCTTTGTTGTGATTTTTGTTTACCTGCCTATTATAACAAATCATTTCAATAATATCAATACGAAAGTGATTTTTACTTTTCAAACACCTTTAACTTTGATTATAAAAAGGCTTTACAAGCAGTATGTTTTTTTGTAAAATAGTTTTATAAATCTATTGCAAAAGAGGTAATAACCATGCCACTGGTATTAGCGCACAGAGGAGCCAACAAAAGAGCTCCGCAGAACACAATTCCCGCCTTCAGAAAGGCTGTTGAATTCAATGCGGACGGTATCGAAACAGACGTTCATCTTTCAAAGGACGGAAAGATAGTTATCTGCCACAACGACACCATCGACGCCACTTCAAACGGTGCGGGTGCGGTCTGTGATTACACCTGCGAGGAGCTTAAAAAATTCGATTTCGGCTCATATTTCAGCGAGGAATTCAAAGGCGTTACCCTGCCCACGCTTGAGGAATGTCTTGACGTTGTAAAGAATATGACTCTTATCAATATCGAGATTAAGAATCCGCCCGTAAAGAACGACCTTGTAAAGCGTACAATTGAGACGGTTCACGAATACGGAATCAGCGACTCCGTAATCATTTCCTGCTTTAATCCCGAGATTATAAGGGAGTCAAAGGAAATCGATCCCTCTATAAGAACGGGACTTCTTTACGGAGACGACGAGCTCGGAAACGAGATAAGAAGCTTCGGCGTTGAAAAATACTGCGCGCAGCTTAACGCAAACGCTGCGCATCCGCATTTCTCGCTTATCACTGAAGATGAAGTCAAGCGTCTTCACGCATTGAACATGGCGGTTAACGTATGGACTGTCAATGATAAAGAGGTCATTGAAAGACTTACCGCATGGGGCTGCGACTCTCTTATTTCGGACATACCCGACTATGTTCTCGGCGTTCTGAAGAGCGAATAAAGCTTATCATAAAAAAACATGGAGATACGGTGCTTCATACCGTATCTCTTTTTTCGTATAATTCTTCAAAAACAAACAGTAAAAAAGTATGAATTTTCTATTGCATTTAATATAGCTTTATATTATAATATTAATGCCTTAATTGAATCATGTACCGTGTTGGTCCTGTGCGACAGAGCTCTGTGAATCATGTCAGGCGGGGAACCGAGCAGCATTAAGCGGTCAGCCTGTGCGATACAGTCAAGCCTGCACGGTGCATGACTGAATTAAGGTTATTATTATGTCAGGAGGTTAATTATGTATCAGGTACTCTACCGCAAGTGGCGTCCGAAGGTCTTTTCTGACGTTTACGGTCAGGAGCATATTACAAAAACGCTGATGAGTGCCGTCGAGTCGGGCCGTGTTTCGCACGCGTATCTGTTCACCGGCTCAAGAGGTACGGGTAAGACCTCCTGCGCAAAAATACTTGCAAAAGCGGTTAACTGCGAGCATCCCGTAAACGGCAATCCCTGCAACGAATGCGCTTCGTGCAGAGGTATTGACGAGGGCAGCGTGGTTGACGTAGTGGAGATTGACGCGGCATCAAACAACGGCGTTGACAATATACGCGATCTTCGTGAAGAAACGAACTACACGCCGTCTCAGGTCAAATACAGAGTATATATAATCGACGAGGTTCATATGCTCTCGACGGGCGCATTCAACGCGCTTCTGAAAACGCTTGAAGAGCCGCCCGAGCACGTAAAGTTCATACTTGCTACGACCGAGGTGCATAAGCTTCCCGCAACGATACTTTCGCGTTGTCAGCGCTTTGATTTCAAACGCATTTCAACCGAGGATATAGTCAGAAGACTCAACTACGTTGCCGAGCAGGAAAAGATTAAGCTCACGCCCGACGGCGCCCTGCTTATAGCAAGAGTTGCCGACGGCGGTATGCGTGACGCGCTCTCGCTTCTCGACCGTTGCGCTTCCTTCGGCGAAGAGATTAACGAGGCGCTCGTTTCGCAGGCGGCGGGAATAGCCGGCAGAGAGCATATTTATTCCATAGTTGACGCAATTAATACGCACGACAGCGCACAGGCGCTTTCTGTGCTCAGCGAGCTTTACGAAAACTCCTGCGATATGGAAAGACTGTTTGCGGAGCTTCTGAGCCATCTGCGCAATATGATGATAAGCGTTTCCGTGCCGAATTATAAGGAGCTGATTCTTGCTTCCGACTCGGAAATTGAAAAGATACACGCTCAGGCTAAGGAACTGACGCTTGAAACCGTGCTCTCGTGTATGAATACGGTTAACGACACTATTATCGAACTGAAGCGCGGTGCCGACAAGAGAATCTGCGCCGAGCTTGCGATGATAAAAATGACCACCCCCACGCTTGAAAGCGATAATGCCACGCTTCTTCGCAGGATTTCAGAGCTTGAAAGAGCCGTAAGAAGCGGCGGAATTACAACTGCCGCAATGCCCGTTGTAACACCCGAACCCGTTAAAGCGGCTGAACCCGAGCCTGTGAAGGAGCCCGAACCGACAGTTGAGGAAAAGCCAGCACCGGTAGTTCGGGAAGAACCTGTTGTTAAGGAAACGCAGCCTTTAGTTGAGGATGAAGCTCCCCTGCCCGATTTTGAGCCCGTGAGCGAGCCTTCAAACAGCTTTGCGGATTTATTACCCGATGAGCCCAAAGCCGAAGAACCGCAGGAAGGCGCGTTCAATCAGTGGGCGGAGGTAAAGGAGCTCGTTTCGCAGAGAGATCCGATGATTTCGGGATTTCTCAATAATTCAACTGCTTTTGTCAGCGGAGAAGCGCTTCTTATAAAAGCGTCAAATCCCCTGCTTGCTACGTTCATTTCAAAGAAAGAGCATTGCGAAACCATAGAGCAGGCCGTCCTTGAAACCGTTGGCAAGGCGTACAGAGTTTCGGTTTACAAGCCAAACGGCGAAGACGATAAAAAAAGCGACGCCGGTGATACGGGCGAACAGAAAAGCCCGCTTGAAATGTTTATAGAAAGAGCTAAACAGCTTGATATTAAAATAGGCGAAGATAAAAAGGAGACTGAATAATGAAGGCAAGAATTCCCGGCCAGCCTCAGGGCGGCGGCAATATGATGAAGAGACTGCAGGAAATGCAGGCGAATATGGAAGCCAAGCAGGCTGAGCTTGCCGAGGCTGAATACACTGCTTCTTCGGGCGGCGGAGCGGTTGACGTAACCGTTAACGGCTCGCATGAGGTTGTTTCAATCAAGATTCAGCCCGACGTTGTTGACCCCGAGGACGTTGAAATGCTCGAGGATATGCTTATAGCCGCGCTTAACGAGGCTATGAGAAAGGCCGACGAAACGGCTGAAAGAGAATTAGGTCAGATTACCGGAGGACTTAACATCCCCGGCATGGGCGGTATGTTTTAATGGCTAACAATATTCCTGCGCTCGACAGACTGGTTGACGAGTTCCGCAAGATGCCGTCAATAGGCAGTAAATCCGCCGAGAGACTTGCGTTCTACGTTTTAGGTCTCGACGAAAAGGAAGTTGAGGGACTCACTCAGGCTATCAGCGACGCACACGATAAAATTCATCAGTGCAGTATCTGTAAGAACCTGACCGAGGACGAGGTCTGCCCTATCTGTAAGAACGACAAACGCGAGCACGGTACAATCTGCGTTGTAGAGGACCCGAGAGACGTTATCGCGATTGAGCGCACTCACGAGTACAGAGGGCTTTACCACGTGCTTCACGGCGTTATCTCGCCTATTAACGGTGTAGGTCCCGACGATCTGACAATTAAAGAGTTATTATCGCGATTAAATGACAATACTGTTAATGAGGTCATAATGGCTACAAACCCGACTGTCGAGGGTGAGGCAACGGCAATGTATGTTTCAAGATTGCTCAAACCGCTCGGTGTAAAGGTTTCACGCCTCGCCTACGGAATACCCGTCGGCGCCGACCTTGAATATGCCGACGAGGTTACTCTCTCAAGAGCATTGGAAGGAAGAACTCAGTTATAATGATTACCAATGGCACAGTTGCACAGAACAAAAAAGCCTACCACGATTACTTCGTGCTTGAAGAATACGAGGCGGGCATTGAGTTGTTCGGCACTGAGGTCAAAAGTCTTCGCGAAGGCAGAGTCAATCTGAAGGACTCGTGGTGCAGTATCGACAAGGGCGAAATTTTCGTAAACGGTATGCACATAAGTCCGTATGAGCAGGGCAATATTTTTAATCGCGACCCGATGCGCGTAAAGAGATTGCTCATGCACAAGAAAGAGATTAACCGCCTTTACGGCACAATCAAGCAGCAGGGACTGACGCTCATTCCCCTCTCGGTTTATTTCACCAGAGGCAGAGCAAAAATCAAGGTCGGTCTTTGCAAGGGTAAAAAACTCTATGACAAACGTGAGGTTGCCGCCAAAAAAGAGGCAAACCGAACAATTGACAGAGCAATAAAGGAAAAAATGAAGTAAAACTGATTATCATTTTCAGAATTCACACGGGGACGAAAGGATTTCGACGGGGATTTTGAGCCGTGATAAGCGAGCAGCGGCGAGGAACCGCTATAAACTCCTCAAGTTTAGAAATAAACGACAACACTACAGTTTTACGCGCTGCCTAATTTAAGGTAGCTGTTCCCCGGGGGAGTACTGCGGCCCCTGACGGAGCATCAAGTAGCAGTAAATGTGAACGGATGAGCGTCCCGTATTCCGTCACAGACAACGGGGCTACCGAAGCTTAAAGCCTGCCGTCAGGCGTTTTGCAGAGGGAATTACAATTTAACGGCTACGCTCGTAGAAGGTTACGGTAAGAGGTTTTCGGACGCGGTTTCGACTACCGCCGTCTCCACCAAAGAACCAGAGAGAACTATTGTTCTCTCTGGTTCTTTCTGTAACAATCAGTAAGGCGGTAGTCGAAACCCGGTCCATGTCGAGCGAAGCGAGACGGACTTAAAATGCGAAGGGTTGCGTAGCAACCGAACTACCGAAGCGTAGCTTCGGCTTCCGCCGTCTCCACCAAAAAGAAACAGATAACTTTTGCTATCTGTTTCTTTTTCGATTTAATAAGTAAGGGTTGCTCCACCTGCTCTATTGACATTATTTATCAATGATATATAATATTTTTATCATAATAAAAGGACTTGAGTATTTGACTTCCTCACTCCCGCAACAAGTAAATAACGCTATACGGCTGTTGAAAGACAACGGCTTTGAAGCGTATTGCGTGGGCGGCTGCGTGCGTGATATGGTGATGAATAAAGAGCCGCACGACTACGATATTACAACCAATGCTGCGCCGGATGAAATGAAGAGGGTTTTTGATGGTTTTCGCGTAATCGAAACGGGAATTAAGCACGGCACGCTTACCGTGATTTCCGACGGTATGCCGCTTGAAATAACCGCTTACCGAGTTGACGGCGAATATCTTGACAACCGCCATCCCGAGACTGTTACCTTCTCACGCGAGCTTAAGGACGACTTGTCAAGACGCGACTTTACGGTCAATACACTCTGCTATAATGAAGACGAGGGAATAATTGACCTGTTCGGCGGTATTGAAGATATTAACAATAAAACGATACGCTGTGTCGGTGAACCTGATAAACGCTTTTCGGAGGACGCACTCAGAATTATCAGGGCGTTACGCTTCGCGGCGGTGCTCGGATTTGAAATAGAGCCCGAAACGGCAAAAAGTATATTAACGAATAAAGATTTGCTTTCAAACATAGCAATAGAAAGAATCAGAGACGAATTCACCAAGCTTATCTGCGCAGATAAGGTCTACGGTCTTCTCAATGAATATCACACTGTAATCGAAGTGTTTTTGCCCGAAATCTCCGCTTTGCGCGGATGCGGGCAGAACACGCCTTATCATATCTATGACGTCTTTGAGCACACTTTACGGGCGGTTGAAGGCATTGAAAACGATAAGACGCTCAGGCTGACAATGCTTCTGCACGATATCGCCAAGCCCGTTTGCAAAAAGACCGACGAAAACGGGCAGGATCACTTCAAGGGGCATGCGTTCGTCGGTTCCGGCGAAGCGCTCAATATACTCAAACGCCTTCGATACGATAACAAGACCGTTGATAAGGTCTGCAAGCTTATTGCGATACATTCCCTGCCCGTTCCCAACACCAAGGCAGAAGCTAAGCATTTTCTAAACGAACACGGAGTTGAAAACAGTCTTGATTTTATTAAAGTCAGGTTTGCTGACCTTTCCGCAAAGGCAAACCCGCACTGTCAGGATGAAAGGCTTGAGCGCTTCAGAGGCTTTATTGATGAGATAATAACCAATAACGAATGCTTCACTCTGTCACAGCTTGAAGTCAACGGAAACGACCTTAAAGAAACGGGCATAACGAACGGCAAAGCGATTAACCGCGTTCTTTCCGTACTGCTGACAGAGGTAATGGAGGAAAGCATTGAGAATAAAAAAGAAGCCCTTCTTAAAAGGGCAAATGAATATGCAAAAACGGACAGCAATTAAGCTGTCCGTTCATTTTTATTCTTTATTTGACTTAAGCGTCGGGAAAAGAAGCACGTCGCGGATTGACGGCGAATCGGTAAGAAGCATTACCATTCTGTCAATGCCGTAGCCGATACCGCCTGTGGGCGGCATACCCAGTTCAAGCGCGTAAAGGAAGTCCTCGTCTGTGGTGTTGGCTTCCTCGTCGCCTTGCGCTAACTGCTCCTCCTGCGCCTTGAAGCGTTCGCGCTGATCGATAGGATCGTTAAGCTCGGAATAAGCGTTTGCCATTTCCCAGCCGTTCATAAAGAACTCAAAGCGTTCAACGTAATCGGGGTCGGTCGGCTTCTTTTTGGTAAGGGGTGAAATCTCAATCGGATGATCCATTACGAAGGTCGGCTGAATGAGATGCTCCTCAACAAACTCTTCAAAGAAGAGATTAAGTATATCTCCCCTCTTGTGTCTCTGTTCATATTCAACGTGATGCTCGTCGGCTGCCTTTCTGGCTTCTTCAAGCGTCTTGATTTCGCTGAAATCAACGCCCGAGTACTTCTTGACGGCATCTACCATTGTGATTCTCTCAAAGGGCTTGCCTAAGTCCATTTCAACGCCCTTATAGCTTATCGTTGTAGTGCCGAGTACCTCGTTGGCAACATAGCGGAAAAGATTTTCCGTTAGGTCCATCATACCGTGGTAGTCAGTATAAGCCTGATAAAGCTCCATGAGAGTAAACTCCGGATTGTGTCTTGTATCGATACCCTCGTTACGGAAAACACGTCCGATTTCATAAACTCTCTCAAGTCCGCCTACAATAAGTCTCTTTAAGTAAAGTTCAAGCGAGATACGAAGCTTGAAATCCTCGTCAAGCGCGTTGTGGTGAGTTTCAAACGGTCTTGCCGCCGCGCCGCCCGCATTGGAAACGAGCATAGGGGTTTCAACCTCCATAAAGCCCTGAGTATCGAGATAACGTCGGATTGCGCTGATAATCTTGGAACGCTTGATAAAGGTATCCTTCGACTCGTTATTCATAATCAGGTCGATATAACGCTGTCTGTAACGCGTATCGGTATCGGTAAGTCCGTGGAATTTCTCGGGTAAAATCTGAAGGCTCTTTGAAAGCAGAGTGAGCTTGGAGGCGTGAACTGAAATCTCGCCCGTCTTGGTCCTGAACACCTCGCCCTCAATACCGACTATATCGCCGATATCCATCTTCTTGAAGGCCTTATACTCCTCCTCGCCTATTGAATCTCTGGCGACGTAGGACTGAATATTGCCCTTAAGGTCCTGAATATTGCAGAAGGAAGCCTTGCCCAT